>PDWJ01000012.1_pt1 | contig 250858 bp, 200 predicted proteins | sample 1430881 | NCBI WGS metagenome assembly PDWJ01 (sample SAMN01162460, study PRJNA174530) | Oral metagenome, whole genome shotgun sequencing project. | biome: Marine environment; feature: Marine mammal; material: Swab sample of the gingival sulcus; isolation source: swab sample of gingival sulcus...
TTATAGTATTTAGGGGACAAAACATTTTTTCAGGTACTGACCTTAACTATGGGAAAAAGAAATCTGTCAAACTTTTCTTTTTAAGTGCTTCTCATTGCAGGCCTGACAGCGGGCGACTGGACGCCCGGGTGCACAAGCGATGAAACACATACAAGTATTTAAAAATTTTCATATTTTACAATACAAACTTTTTACACATCATAGCTGATATTCGCTTATACACAGGAAATCCTTTAACGACTCTCTGTTATAAATTGAAAATTTTTAATTTTAAGCTTGACAAGCCATTGTGGAAATCTTAATATTTCCTCTGGCATGACAGCATGGCGTAAGATAGATCAAGGTCTTTCTTTTCAAAGGAGGGATGCCTCTCGGAAACATTTACAGCAGTATCTGGCAGATCGTCCAGAAAGATTGAGCTGCCGAACTGGTTTGAGAAACCGAAGCACACAGGGAAGCGACACAAATTCTTAGTGTTGTATCAGGCAAAAACATCATCGTGAACGAGTTGTATTCATGCGTGGTTCAAAGAATCTGCTCAATAGCGTGCAAAACAGGGAGTAGACTTATGAAAATTTTCGTGACAATCATTGCAGCCTTATGTATAAGTATAATTTTCATACCAGTTGTGTGCAGAGATACAGCTGCCGGGGAACTTTCAGGAGAATTGACGATTGTCAACTGGCTCGGTGGGTCAGAATACGATCTTGTCATTGAACTGGAAGAGCATTTCAAGGAGCTGTACCCCGGCGTGAGTGTGAAAGACATCAACCTCACAGGCTCGGCCGACGCACGTCCTTTATTAAAATCGATGTTACTCGGCGGCCAGATTCCGGATCTTCTGATTAGCGCCTGGCCGTCGTTTGATAAGGAGTTGCAGCAAGCGGGCATCCTTGCCCCGCTTAACGATGCCTGGGAAAAATACAATTGGGACAAGGCGCTGAATGCAAGCTGGAAAGAATTAGGATCGATTGACGGCAAGGTGTACGGCATCTATTTTCTGGCGGACAACCGCAGTGGTCTCTGGTATCGTAGTCAAGACTTCACGGCTCTGAAAACCCCTCTCCCGACGTCATGGGATACATTCAAAACCCTTGCCCATGCCTACAAGGACGCCGGCAAGATCCCGATCACGGTGGGAGCCGACAGTTGGGCCCATACGGAGTATTTTGAGAATTTGCTCCTGCGCGTCGGCGGTCCTGAAATATTTATGAAATTGGCCCGGCATGAAATTCCCTGGACAGATCCGGTGGTGGTCAAGTCGCTGACATACTGGAAAGAGCTTCTGGACGAAGGGCTGTTTGCTGACGGCGCAACAATGCTGGGAACTGCCTGGGATGTCGCGTTCAAGCAAGTCATGCAAAATAGCGCCGGGATGAATTTGATCGGAAGCTGGGTTCATGGTATGGCGCAGCAAGAGTTTGCGTTTACGCCTGTCAAAGATTACGATTTCTTCCAGTTTCCCACAATCGATCCCAGCGTTCCGGCGAACTATATGCAAATTTCCGCTAAAAACTGGCTGGTATGCAGCGGCGGGAAAAATACGCAGGCTGCCTTGGCATTCCTGAACTTCGTGCTTTCAGAGGAGGCGGGATCGATTATCGCAAAATATGGTGGGGTTTCTCCAAACAGCCTTGTTTCAGCGGATGTGTATGATCCTATCGGCAAAAAAACTGCAACGATGTTTGCAGAAAATGGCGTCGTCTTCGTACTTGACGATCTTCTCCCAACGGAAGTCAGCAGCGAATACCGCGTCCAGTTGCAGCGCTTCCTGAATGATCCTTCTGAGGAACAAATTCAAAAAACTCTGGAAGCCATTGAAGCCAAGGCCAAAGCCGTTTATTAATCGCATGGGCCGTTCGACCTGCGTCGAACGGCCCGGAACTCATCATGCTATCACACGTGAGGAAAGATGATGAAGGCACAATCCTCTTCAAAAATTGATTGGATCGCGTATGCCTTTCTGACTCCTGCCATTCTCCTGTTTGGAATTGCAGTCGTATACCCGGTGATCCAAAACGTTGCGATCAGTTTTTATTCATGGGGCGGATTTGGCCCGATGAAACTCGTGGGAATGCAGAACTATATCCAGCTCTTCCACGATCCCAACTTCATCAACTCGCTGAAGCTTTCAATCATCTGGACACTTGCCACCACAGTTTTCACAGTGGCGCTGGGCTTATTCATCGCGGTGCTGTGCGGCTTGACAGACAGGAATACGACGGTATTCAGGACGATCATATTTGCTCCAATGAGCATTTCGGCAGTAGCGGGCGGCATGATTTGGTCGGCCATGTTTCAACCGGATTTTGGTTTTGTGAATGCGGCGCTGAAGGGGAGCGGCTTGGGGTTTCTCGCCAGACCGTGGCTGGGAAGTCCTGGATTTGCCATGATATGCGTGATCGTGGCCTATGTATGGAGCCAGACAGGGTTTTCGATGGTCATCCTGTACGGGGCCATCAGAGCTGTTCCGGCTGTCCTCTACGAAGCAAGCTATATCGATGGGGCAAATAGTTGGCAGCTTGTTCGATGGGTCTTGCTGCCAATGGTTTCGACCGCGCTCAAGTTTGCGATTTTTATGACGCTGCTCTCCAGCCTGAAAGTCTTTGATCTCATCTTTGCGATGACTCAGGGCGGACCGATGAGAAGTACCGAAATTATCGGGTATTTCATGTACACAGAGTCGTTTAAACATTTTAAACTCGGCTATGGTGCTGCCAGCGTCGTGATTCTGTTTCTCTTCGTCTATCTGATCGCGTTACCAATTCTGCGGGAACAATCAGAGGAAAAGCTATGAAAAAAGTGCGATGGCCCTATCCTGTTCTGGCAATCATTTCCGTGCTGTGGTGCATCCCGGCTTTAGGGGTGCTCATCTCGTCAATCCGTCCGATTACTGAAATTGTCAGAGGGTGGTGGACGTTGCGGCCGTTTAGTGTGACGACGGAAAACTACAGCACGGTTTGGACGCAATATCATTTTGGAAACGCCTTCATCGTGAGCCTCCTGCTCGCCGGAGCCTCGACGCTGCTTCCACTGATCTTCAGTTCGACGGCAGCCTACGCGTTCCATTTTCTCCGCTTTCCGGGGCGAAAAATGGCTCTGCTGCTCATTACCAGCGCGTATGTCCTGCCAAATCAGGTTCTGATTATTCCCCTGCTTAAATTATGGCGGCAAACCGGACTGGCGGACAACCTCCTCAGTGTGATTATTCCTCAGGTGGGAATTGCGTTTGCCTGGTCGATTTCACTGGTCAGGACGTTTTGGCACGGTTTTCCAAATGCCCTGATTGAGGCCGCCAAAATTGATGGGTGCAACATCGTCCGAATCTATTGGAAGATCGTGCTGCCGAACTCACTAACCCCTCTGGTCTCTATCGCAATTCTGCAGTTTCTATGGACCTGGAACGACCTTTTGTTTCCGTTGATTTTTCTGCAGAGCAATATCCCGCTGACAGTGGCCTTATCGCGAATCAGCGGAACCCACGATCCCCAGTGGGAACTGGTCAGCGCTGGAACTGTGCTTCTGACGATTGCCCCAATGATTGTCTTTATTTTCTTACAGCGATATTTTACCGAGGGATTAGCGAGAAGCGGCGTGGAAAAGTAAACACAGATGTCCTTTAAGAACTGAAAACGCTGTTTCTGTGAGCACGATGAGCCTGAGAGAACATATACTATGGCTGTGACAATTCAACGTGTTGCTGAACGGGCTGGCGTCTCGATTGGGACGGTCTCCCGCTATCTGAATGGGGCACAGTTGCGAACACAAAACCGGATTCGCATCGAAAACGCGATCGAAGAACTCGGCTTTAAGGCGCAAGTTGCTGTTATTGCTGTGCTTGTGCCGACTCTGACGAACCGTTTTCTCATGTCTGTGGTGACAGAACTCGATCGCGTTCTTGTCAAAGAAAATTATAGCAGTCTGATTTGTGATTTTGATGCTGACAGCCATGCGCTGCAACAACGCTTGAATTTCTTTAAAACGCGAGCGCTGAATGGCATCATCCTTTTTCCGTCAGTATTCGCAGCAGAAAGCGTTCCCATCTTAGAAGAGTATCTTGCAGAACATATCCCGATCGTGCTGATTGATGACCGTATTCCTGATTTTGTCACTGATACGGTAGTGGTCAATAATTTCCACGCTTCCTTTCGGGCAGTCGAATATTTAATCCATCATCATCACCGGAGGATCGCCATTGTGAACGGGATGAAAGGATCGTTTGTCGCTCAAGAGCGCTTACAAGGCGCAATTAACGCGATGCAGACCTATGAGATTCCAATTGAAGAGCAATGGCTGAAATGGGGAGATTTTAAAACCCGAGGCGGTTATGCCGCTGTCAAAGAACTGTTCCAGGCGTCAGAGCGTCCAACAGCTCTGTATACGACCAATTACAATATGACGCTTGGAGCTGGCATTGCACTCAATGAACTTCAAATTCAGGTTCCTGATGAACTCTCCTTTGTCGGTTTCGATCATTTTACGGCACTTGATGTGATCAAACCAGCTCTCACGCTTGTTGAACAGCCGGTGAAGATGATCGGAAAAACTGCCGGAGAACTCATTATCCGTCGAATCAGAGGCGACAACACGCACTTTCCGGAAACGATCACGCTGGAGACTCGAATGCTCATTCGAGATTCTGTCTGCGCATCTAACACAGAATAAACAGGCTTCCTGTCCTGGCGCACTATGGAGGAAATACACTATGGCCGTGAGCTTACGGTACCGCCAAATTCATTTAGATTTCCACACCAGTCCCGTGTGTGAGAATATTGGGGAACACTTCGATGCAAACAGCTTTGTGCAGCGCCTGAAAGACGGGTATGTCGATTCTGTCAATATTTTTGCAAAATGCCATCACGGGATGTCGTATTATCCAAGCAAAGTCGGCATTGTCCATCCACATCTCAGATATGATTTACTCGGTGAACAAATCGAGGCTCTGCACCAGGCCGATATCAAATGTCCTGTCTACCTCTCGATTATGTGGGATGACTGGGCGGCTCAAGAGCACCCCGAGTGGATTATTTTTGATCGGGACGGCCATGCGTCGATCCGTCCGCCTTTGAGCGGAGAATGGGGCTGGTCGACGCTTGACGTGGGATCCGGCTACGGAGACTATCTGCTCGCCCAGGCTGAAGAAATCTGCGAAAACTATGATATTGACGGCATGTTTTTCGATATTACCTGGCCGCGCCCGAACTACTCGCCCTGGGGCATGAAACGTATGGCTGATGCAGGCGTGAATGCCAGCGACGAGAAGCAGGTTCAGGCATTTGCGACACAAGTTCTCGCCGATTTTTATGAGCGCATGACTGCCTGTGTGCGTGATAAGGCCCCTGATGCAACGATCTATTATAACGGTACAACTACGCCGAGCATGCGCTGGACGTTGCCGTACATGACGCATCTTGAAATTGAAAGCCTCCCCACCTCCGGATTATGGGGCTATCTGCATTATCCCATGTTTGCTCGCCAGGCTCGAACTTATGGGCTGCCTTTTGTCGGGATGACCGGTCGTTTCCACAAATCATGGGCTGATTTCGGCGGCTTGAAGACCAGAGATCAGTTAGACTATGAATGTGGAGTCATCCTCGCCGCCGGCGGGGCAGTTTGTGTCGGCGATCAATTGCATCCGTCCGGAAAATTGGACGATGCGGTCTATCGTCTTACAGCGCATTCCTTCCAGCGTGTAAAGGCTCTGGAACCGTGGACAAAGGGAGCGGTTCCAACAGCAGAGCTTGCGATTCAACTGCTTGATCGGGATCGATTGTATCCTCCCTGTCCTGGACATGAGCATGGCTATCCTTCTGCCGTCGAAGGCGCTGCGCAGATGCTGCTTGAATCAGCCATTCAGTTTGACATCGTCGATCCCGACGGAGCCATCGATCAGTATGATGTGATTATTCTGGCGGATCAAGGCAGCATTGATACGGCCCTGGCACAGAAACTACGACAGTATCTCTCACAGGGCGGACAGTTGCTCGTCAGCGGCGTTGCCGCGTTATGCAACGGAAATTTCGTCCTCGATGAGATTCCAGTGACCTATCAGCAGGCGTCTCCAACCATCCCGAGTTTTGTGCGGCCTGATCCGCTTCTTACAAGGGGAAACGAACTGGCAGACGATTATGACTACGTCATATACAACCGCAGTCATGTCGTCAGCCCTGCAGCGGGTTCCGAAACATTCGGTATGTTGTCGCGTGCGTTGTTCAACCGCACGTACGAACATTATATCAGCCACCAGCACGCTCCGGCAGGCGAGTCGCTGAATGCTCCGTTCGCCGTCCAAAAAGGGCCGATCGCATATATCGCCTCTGAGATTTTCAGCGCCTATCGCGATCATGATTACTGGGCCTATCGCGAACTGGCGCTGGCTGTGCTGAAACGCTTGTTGCCGCATCCGCTGCTGATCGTCAACGGACCGGGCTGGGTGGAAGGCAATCTGCATCTTCAAACTGCCAATGAAGAACATCCGGCGCGTCGAATTGTCCATCTCAGTGCCTATCATCCGCGCCGGTCGATGCAGGCAATTCCCCATGCCGATCAAAGCTGGTCGACATCCGATCTGAGTATCCGCGTGCGTTTGGATAATGACAGGCCAGAACAGGCCTATCTGGCTCCTGACAAGACGAGCCTGCCACTGAAGCGGATTGACGGCTATGCTGAAATTACACTGCCTCCAATTGGAGCCCATGCGGTCATTGTGATTGAATGACAGCTTGGACATAAATACATATATTATGCGGGAACATCGGACGTAACTGCGCAGCGAGAACTTACACGTCCCTGGAAGCCGACATTTGACGCTCATGCCAGTCAATAAAGAGCTTATCGAAATATTTCGGATCTTCCAGCATTTCTCGTGTAATCGGGAACGGCTCGGTCTGATCCATATAATTTAACGCTGATATCGACAAAAGGCGAGCGTTCGAGCATCTTGAGCAAAAGATCCTTTGGGCGCTCACACAGCTCCCGCGAGACATTCAGCTGTGTAAAATTCGATCCAGGCAGTTCAAACTGAAAATCCGTGAGAATACTTTCCCATACGCTGACCAGGGCTCTCGCTCCTGTCTTGCTGTTTTCCGAAATTTCTGCCACATAGGCAATCGCATCGTCCTGAATGCAAAGCGTAATGCCAAACAGTTCGAATTCCATGATATACTGGCTTAAAATTGAGTCTTCAGTGTCGGTCATGATGCGGATCAAATCATTTTTCGAAAGCAGATTGGCAAAAGTTCTGATTGGAACGCGGCCGATCAATTCCGGGAGCAGACCGAAACGGATATAATCTTCTGTCCCGGCTTCTTTAAAATAATTTTTAAATTTTTCTTTTTCCCTCCCCGCATCCGCCTGTGATGAATCAAAGCCTCTGATCACAATACTGCCGTCTTCCCGGATGCGTCCTTTGTGCTCGATGCGTTTTTTGACAATCGACTCCAGATTCTCGATATTCCGCTCAAAGGACCCCCCCAGGATAAACAGAATATTTTCCGTGCTCATCATCTTATCCTGATTCGTCATCTGCTTCCCCCGCTGTTGCGCCATTGCCTCCCGAATTTGCGATGCCGGTGAATAGGGGTTATCAATTGGAACAAATTTTCGTTCGATCAACTTCAGAACCGAACGCTGAAATCCCTCCCTGGAAATATCATGTCCGATTAAGGTCCCGTCTTTGGCCTTCTTGTCAATTTCATCAATAAAAATAATTCCACCGTAGGCTGCCACAAAATTAGCCTGCTCTTCACGCGTCGGGCCTGGGGCCACATCGATCAATTCCCGCACCATGTCATCAGCGCTTTTTCCTACGTAGCCGGCTTCAGTATAATCTGTCGCATCAATAATCAAAGTCGGCACTTCCAGTAAATCACCAAGCACTTCCACACAATAGGTTTTTCCACTTCCCGAAGGGCCGGCGATAATCGTATTTTTTTTGCGGAAGCGCTTCACTCTGGCTTCAGGGCCCCGTTCCTGTAAAAAACGAATCATGGCAAAATGATAGCTCGCTGCAATGCAGATCCGTTTTTTGTATTCTTCCTGACCGATCACGAATTTATCCAGATGCGCTTTTATTTCTCGCGGCGTATAACGATGGAGCAGACGTTCTGATGGCTCTCCGGCATTTCCCAGCAATCCGTCAATGGTCTCTGAAAATATTTCCTTCGCCCTGTCCTGTGCCTCAAGATAGGCCCTGCTTGCCTCATCTTCAGAACACTGATATTTCGTCATCAACTCTTCAACGGCTTTCCGAGGGACAGTCACTTGCATTTCCTTTCACCTCATTTCTATTAACACGATTCGGGATTCGCAACAGCATAGCTATCAACAGCTTATGATACACGATCAATATGGATTTGTCAACTCTCCAAGGTCTTAGAGATAGATTTCTAAAAACTTTCATTGACTCCCACAGAGAAGATAAACACGCTAATTAATTATAGATACGAGAGTTAGATTATCTCTTTGTCAAGAACCACAGGACAGGATCGTACAGACGAAAGAAAATTTCAGCATTTTTTTCTTGAATCTTTTTCAGATTTCCTTTAAGCTTATGTTAACAGTAGTCCTCTAGTGTAATTTAAGGGCAAAGACAATATTATCTTTCTCAAAGATAACGTTACTGTTGGGCATACTGCTGTTGTACACGGATCTACGATTCATTCAAACTGTTTAATCGGGATAGGGGCCATCCTTCCCGACAATGCAGAAATCGGCGAATATTCTATTATCGGAGCCGGAACGTGCGGTCCGTCAGGGTGAGTATAAGAATGCGTATCTTGCAGCAATCTCACAATGAAAGGAGGTGTTGAGCTCATGAAAAAAGTGATCTTACTGATGTTGTGTCTGGCGCTCATGGCTGGTTCAGCGTCCGCGATGGTGCAATATTCCGGCTACGCACAGGGTGCACAGAGTGCTTCTCCGGGACAATACAGAATGATTCCGGGTGGCGGAGGATATGGTTGTGGTATGGTAGATCCCACGAAATATCCGGGTTCTACGGAGTATTGCACAAAATGGATCCCGGGCCATTGGATTCAAGTCCGTGTGATGGTGCCTGGGCGCTGGGTGAATCGGCCGGTCTGGATTCCGTCTTATCCCAAAATGCAGCAAAAATGGGTTCCGGGATTCTGGCAGACCAGAGCCACAAACGTCCGTCCGGATTTGCAGATCTGGGGTTCTTCACAACATGGCTGGTTTGGAAGGCCATACCAGCAGGACAGCGGAGGCTATTTTACTCCGCAGGGAATGTGGGTTCCCACCCAATAATCCTGACGTTTTAAGGCGCAACGGAGCAAGTCCTGTCTGTTCGGATACGATGCTTGAATCTAGAAGACAAGGGCTTGCTCTTCTTTTTGCTTGTGCGACACAACGCGATTCAGCGCATTCGAAAACCTCTTGAGTACTGCGCTAAACATGATTTTGTCCATATCGAACGCCTGCGCGGCCTTGAACACACTGTCATTGCGTGGGTCGAGCAATTCAGCGATTCCGTAGAACTTCCGGATGGTCAACAAGATCTACTGAGGCGCTTTCGCCGGATCTTTCAGGACTATGACCGCAAAAGCCGAACTGAGAAAATCCCGATCGTTCAGCAGGCCTTTCAGCTTCTGGACCAGCTCGAGCCTTCAGCAGAGGCAGGAGCACTAACTGTCCAAAACGATCAGCGCACACGCTGCACGCCGTCTTCCAATGATAAAGAGTTCTCTCCCCTTGAAGAAAGAAACATAGTGGACAGTCCTCACCCTCGATATGAGTTGAAGAAGCAGATTCAATATGTACGCGGCATCGGGCCGAAACGGGCTCGCTTGCTGAACAGGCTCGGTATCCACAGCATCGAGGAAGCGCTTTTCTTTTTTCCCCGGCGCTTCGAGGATCGTCAACGAATTCAGAAAATCGCGCAATTACGTCCGGGAAACGAACTTCGCACGGTCTTTGGGACCGTAAGAACCTGTGGAGTGGCGTCAACAGCCAGGCAGCGCAACAAGATTTTCGAACTGGTGCTTGAAGACGAAACCGGACAATTTACAGCCAAATGGTTCAATCAAACCTATCTCAAGAAAATCTTTCAGGCCGGAAAGCAGGTCGTTTTGAGCGGGAAGATTCGCATGAAGCGTTACGGCGGCGGGCTCGAGATGGTACAACCGGAATACGAAATCCTCGACAGAGGCGAGGATGAAAGCGAACTCATCCATACTGGCCGTATCGTTCCAGTCTATCCCCTGACAGACGGCTTGCATCAGAAAGATATGCGAAAAATGATGAAGGGTCTGATCGAGCGCTACAGCCCTGTGATGAAAGAACACCTGCCGGAACACATTCGTCACAAGCATCAACTCCTGCCTCTTACAGAGAGCTTGCAACGCATCCATTTCCCTGCAAGTTCTGATAATGCAGATGTCCTGAACGCTCAAAAATCTCCGGCTCACCGACGCATGATTTTCGATGAATTTTTTGTACTTGAGCTGGGGCTGGGACTGAAACGCCATTATGTGCAGACCCGCGAAAAAGGGATTGCTTTTCGTTTTGACGGTCTGTTAGAAAAATATTTGCGTGAATCGTTGCCCTTTTCTTTAACAAACGCCCAAAATCGAGTGACGTATGAAATTCAAAAGAATATGCGTTCCTCACGAGTGATGAATCGTCTGTTGCAAGGCGATGTCGGTTCGGGAAAAACCCTTGTAGCGTTTATTGCACTCTTATCGGCAGTCGAAGCCGGATATCAGGGCGTCATTATGGTTCCAACGGAAATTCTGGCTGAACAGCATTTTCGAAAAATTTCCGAGGAGCTGCGACGGCTCAACGATTTTATCGCCCGCAAAGGCGACAGAGGGCTTGAAAAGCTTCGCAAAGCCCGCCAGCCGGATCTCTATTCCTCGTCAGGTTCGGACCGAATCAGCGCGGGCCTGCTCACCGGCGGCATGAAAACACGCGAGCGGGACGAGCTGCTCCGCTCGATCGAACGCGGTGAAATTGATATCGTCGTTGGAACGCATGCCTTATTGCAGCACGATGTCAGCTTTCACAATCTGGGTTTTGTCGTGATTGATGAACAGCATAAATTCGGTGTCATGCAGCGAGCCGGCCTGAAGGCCAAAGGTGTCAACCCGGACGTCCTGATTATGACTGCCACGCCGATTCCCCGGACGCTCTCGCTGACCATATACGGCGATCTCGACGCGTCGATCCTCGACGAACTGCCACCAGGGCGAACGCCTGTGATCACTCAGCGTTTCTACGAAAAAAATCGCGCACGCGCCTATCGTCTGATTGCCCGAGAGATTGAAAGCGGCCGCCAGGCATATATCGTCTATCCGCTTGTTGAAGAAGCGGAAAAGCTCGACTTGAAGGCAGCAACTGAGATGTCTCAGCATCTGGCGCAAGACATTTTCCCGCAGTACAACGTCGGCTTGGTGCATGGCCGCATGAAAAGCGCTGAAAAAGAAATGCAGATGCAGGCTTTCAAAGACCGCAAGCTCCAGATTCTGGTTTCCACGACAGTCCTCGAAGTTGGCATTGATGTCCCCAACGCAACGCTGATGCTGATCGAACATGCCGAACGTTTCGGCCTTTCCCAGCTTCATCAGCTTCGCGGCCGGGTTGGTCGCGGGGGAAAGCAATCGTACTGCCTGCTCATGACGTCCTTCCCCATGAGCAGCGAAGCCCGGCAGCGCCTGGATGCCATGGTCGAGAGTAGCGACGGCTTTGTGATTGCCGAACGCGATCTGGAAATTCGGGGGCCTGGAGAATTTTTCGGGACAAAACAATCTGGAATCCCGGATTTGCATGTCGCTGACGTACTACGCGACATAGCTCTGCTTGAAGAGGCACGAAAGGAAGCTTTTGCCATCGTGCGGCAGGACCCTGAACTCAAGCGTCCGGAGCATCGCCCGCTCAGGGACGCTCTCGAACAGCGCTGGCAGAAAAGTCTGGATTTGCTCAGTATTGGCTAGACAAGGCAGGAACACACGTTCGCAGAACAGAGATGAGCCTCTCCTGCCATATCATGCTGTTGCCCTATTCCCGGCTTTTTGCGGCTTTTTCCTCAAGCAGAACAGCTTTGCGGCTTAACTTGATCTTGCCGCGTTTATCAATACCGATCACTTTCACCAGAATTTCATCGCCTTCCGCGACCTCATCAGTCACTTTTTTCACGCGATGTTCTGCCAGCTCAGAGATATGCACCAAGCCGTCAGTGCCAGGCAGTACTTCTATAAAAGCCCCAAAATCAACGATAGTCCGCACCTTGCCAAGATAGATTTTCCCTTCCTCGACTTCTTCAACCAGACGTTCGATCATGGCAGTCGCTTTATCTGCAGCGTCCTGATCGGTGGAAGCAATACTGATCGTACCGTCGTCCTCGATGTCGATTTTAGCGCCACTTTCTTCGACGATTCCCCGAATGACTTTGCCGCCCGGGCCGATGACAGTTCTGATTTTATCAGGATCGATTTTCATTGTGAAAATTCTGGGGGCGTAGGGCGACAGCTCGTCGCGCGGCGTGACAATCGCCTCTTCAATTTTTCCGAGGATAAACATGCGGCCTTCACGGGCCTGAGCCAATGCTTTTGTAAAGGTCTCATGGCTGATCCCGCATATTTTCAAATCCATCTGAATGGCGGTCACCCCGTCTCGTGTTCCAGCGACCTTCAGATCCATATCTCCAAGGTGATCCTCCAGGCCGGCGATATCTGAAAGAATCACAGCCTTACCGTTTTCCCCAGAGATCAAGCCCATTGCAATTCCGGCCACCGGGCTTTTAATCGGAACCCCGGCATCCATCAAGGCAAGTGTCCCGCCGCAGACGGTCGCCATCGACGACGAACCGTTGGACTCCAGAATATCCGACACAAGCCGGATTGTGTAGGGAAATTCCTCGGCCGGCGGCAAGACCTGGGCGAGCGCACGTTCAGCCAGCGCACCGTGTCCGATCTCCCGCCGTCCTGCACCGCGCAGCATTTTCACCTCTCCCACCGAAAATGGCGGAAAATTATAGTGAAGCATAAAGCTTTTCGTACTTTCCCCTTCGAGGGTGTCCAGACGTTGCTCGTCTGCTGCTGTTCCCAAGGTCGTGACAACCAGAGCCTGCGTTTCTCCGCGAGTGAAGACCGCAGACCCGTGTGTCCTCGGGAGCTCTCCGACATGACAGCTGATCGGTCGGATCTCATTCAGAGCGCGACCGTCGACGCGCTTGCCCTTGTCCAGAATATTTGCGCGCATCACCTCTTTTTCGACATCATGGATAATTCCGGCAATGGCTTTCGATTTTTCAGCGAGCTCTTCGTCATCAGCTTCGATAAATTCTTCCAATGTTTCATCAAAAAGTGCGTCGATTTTTTCCTGATAGGCTTCCTTCCCGAGCTTCAAGGCTTCATCATACAGGCGATCTACCCGCTCTTTTGAGAATCTTGTCACCCGGTCGCTCAGGCTGTCTCCACTGTCTTCGACGCGGACATCCTGTTTTGTCACAGCAAGCCGCTGCTGAAGCTCTCTTTGCATCTCGATGATCTTCTTAATTTCCGTATGTCCGAACGCCACGGCGTCTGCCAATACATGTTCCGGGAGTTCTTCAGCTTCGCCCTCGATCATCACAACAGCGTCATACGTTCCAGACAGCACAATATTCAGATCGCTTTTTTCCAACTCCTCTGACGAGGGATTAATGACAAATTCATCATGAATCCTGCCGACTCGAAGCGAACCGATCGGCTCCAGGAAAGGAATATCTGAGACCGCTAAAGCGGCAGACGCGCCGATCATGCCGAGGACATCCGGTGGGTTGACGCCATCTACAGACAGCACTGTGGCGATAATCTGCACTTCATTTTTATATCCATCCGGAAACAACGGACGGATCGGGCGATCGATCAGCCGGGCCACCAGCACTTCGTGATCGCCTGGTTTCCCTTCCCGTTTAAAAAAGCCGCCGGGAATTTTGCCGGCAGCATACGCTTTTTCACGATATTCGACCATCAGCGGGAAAAAATCGATCCCCTGCCGAACGTCTTTAGAGGCCACAGCGGTAACGAGCACAACCGTATCGCCGCAGCGCATCACTACGGCTCCATTCGCCTGTTTTGCCAGACGCCCTGTCTCTACAGTGAGCACCTTTCCGCCTAAATTTACCTGGACTGTTTCTGCTTTTTGCATAATGTCACATCCCTTCCCTGCAATATGCGAGAAGGGCTTCTGCTACGCGAGGCACGCAACAAAAGCCCTTCTCACAATGGCAGGGTCAGAAGGTCATACTCCTGAGCATCATCATCGAATGCTTACTTCCGGAGTCCTAACTCTTTAATTAACGCCTGATATCGCGCAACACTCTTGCCTTTCAGGTATTCGAGCAGGCGGCGGCGTTTTCCAACCATTTTTAACAATCCCCGACGGGAGTGATGGTCTTTTTTATGAACTTTGAAATGTTCGGTTAATTGATTGATTCGCTCGGTTAAAAGGGCGACTTGAATCTCAGGAGAACCGGTGTCAGTTTCATGAATACGATGCTGGCTAATAATTTCATGCTTTTGCTCTTTTGTTACAGACATGGAAAAACCTCCACGATTGTGCTCTGATAACAGTTAACGCGCCATCGCCGGAACACGCACCGTAGTCAGAGAATCACAGTAATTAGGAAGAGACGACTACTTCAGATGCTAAAACATCCAGAACAGGCTGAATTGTAAAGAAAAAAATGCGAGCTTCAATGTTTTTTCTGGCAGTATGGCGGAGATCCACCATGTTGAGGGGCATTCTACGCTCAGTGAGAAAAAACCTTTATAGGACGGATTTTCCTGAGAATGCCTTCTTCATGAACAACAAGGCGTTCTTTTGCCAGGGCAAGAAATTCTCCGGCAGGATTATAAAGCCGCAGGACCTGCTCTTCTCCGGCCGCTGCGATTTCTCTGGTGCAGTGCGGTGACAAGTACTGCAACTCTGCACCATAACGCACACGAGCGGCGGCGTCTTTATTCAGCGTCAGAGCAGGAAAATCCTGCAAGACCGTATCCACCGGGCGCAGCGTCTGTGCACGTTCCGCCCCAGGCTGCTTTTCAGCAAGCTGAGCCAGGGAATAGGCTTCATGCACCTGAAATCTCCCGATCCGCGTTCTCCGCAATCTGGTCAGATGAGCTCCACAGCCCAGAGCTTCCCCCAAATCGTGGGCGAAGGTGCGGACATAGGTGCCTTTCGAACACACGATACGAAATGAAACATAGGGAAGCGACACATCGTGAATGATCAAAGATTCGATCCTGACGGTTCTGGCTTTGCGTTCAATGGTCTTCCCAGCACGAGCCAGGGCATATAAGCGCTGACCATTCACTTTACGGGCGGAGAACATTGGCGGAATTTGAGAAATTTCACCAACAAAGGACGAGCGCAGCCTTTCAAGCTCAGACCGTGCATTCGCCGGAACCGTGCGCTGTTCGAGCACTGTTCCGGTCAGATCCTGCGTATTGGTCGTTTCTCCAAGCTTCATCATCGCTTCGTACTCTTTATCGCACTCGACAATATACTGAAGTGATTTTGTCGCCTTTCCCAGACAGAGAATCAACAAACCTGTGGCAAACGGATCAAGCGTTCCTGCATGACCGATTTTCTTCATGGCATAGAGTTTTCGCAGCTCTCTCACCACATCGTGGGAAGTCATGCCTGCTGTTTTATCGATCAATAATACGCCGTTCATAGGCTCCCTGAAAAAATTTCTCACGCAAAGGCCACTGTCTTCCCGCTTTTTTCTGAGCGCCTTTGCACACGATCATCACCAGACCTGTTAGCGCCAATTCAGTGAGTTTTGTCAAGAAAGAATGCGAGTTACGCTCTGCATAGAAGACGCATCGCGACATCCCACACTGTCAGGCCTCTGTGAGGAAAAATTCTTGGCAGCACAGCACGAATAGCTTGACGGAATTCTCATTTTCCGAAAGACTTGCTAGACTTATCCTGAAGAAAAGACTTGGTTCTGTGTTGAGTTCCCCCGACTCAGCCCAGAAGGAGGAAGCCGAAAGAGCATATGAACATCGTACTTATTTCACCGGATTTACAAAGCTCACACTTTAAATTTACTCCGAGAGAAGTGAAATCCTTTTGGTTTGCGAAGTTGACTTTGCCACATCTGGCTGCGTTGACTCCCGATGATATTGAGGTCAAACTAACGGACGAGGCTGTCGAACCGATCGATTTTGATGCAGCGGTTGATCTTGTCGGCATCACGGTGAACACGTATCTCGCCCCACGTGCGTATGAGATTGCAGCGGAATTCCGCAGGCGCGGCGTGCCGGTCGTCCTGGGCGGCGTGCATCCTTCCCTCTATCCCGATGAAGCCCGTCGTCATGCTGATGCCATCGCGATTGGCGAAGCTGAAACCATTTGGGAGCCGATTCTCCGGGATGCAGAGCGGGGAAAATTGCAGCCAGTCTATCGAGCCACTGAATTTTGCGACCTGAAAGACTTACCGCTGCCGCGCCGGGATTTATTGAAACAAGATGCCTATCTGACCACAAATACGATCCAGACAACACGCGGCTGTCCCTTTGACTGCGATTTTTGTTCTGTCACGGACTTTTTCGGGCATACCTACCGCTGTCGTCCTCTGCCGGAAGTCTTACACGAAATCGAGACTCTGGACCTCAACCGGCCGCTGGTCTTTGTGGATGACAACATCATCGGACGTCCGCAATATGCCCTGGAACTCTTTAACGCCATGAAGTCCTACAAGGTACGCTGGGGCAGTCAATGCAGCATTAATCTCGCGAAACACCCCACGTTGATGAAAGCTGCTAAAGACAGCGGATGCGTCGCAATGTTCATCGGAATCGAGTCGATCAGCCAGGAAAACCTTCGCGACGTGCATAAGGGTGTGAACCAAGTCGATAAATATTACGATGCGATCCAACGGATCCACGATCATGGCATCTCCATCAACGCCGGTATGATCCTGGGAATGGATCATGATGACGAAGGTATCTTTGAACGAACTCTGGAATTTTTAGAAAAAACAAAGATCGAATACGCCACATTTCATATTCTGACGCCGGTGCCCGGCACGATCCTCTATCGGCGTATGGAAGAAGCCGGACGCATCATCGATCGGGACTGGTCGAAATATAACGGTGGGCATACGGTGTTCAAGCCGAAGCACATGTCACCAGAAGCCCTGGAAGAGGGCTATTACTGGACTTATCATCAATTCTATTCCATGCGTTCGATCCTCAAACGCATTGCCGCGCCAAAGCTTGAAATGTTTTATAAACTTGCGCTGAATTTAGCCTATAAACGCATGATTCACCGTTTTCCAAAAGGCGAACTCCCTGAAATCGCCAAACTGCTGCACAGCATGAACGGTGAAGTCCACGCGATCCCCTCAGTGAACACCAAGGGCTTAATTCCGCGGACAATTGAAGCAACTCAGATCACCGTCCGTTCGATGGGGCACCGTGTCGATCGTTTTCTGAAGATCCGTGTCCACCAGCATCATTGCTGGGAAGCTCTGATGGTTGAATTAACAGGCGTGCTGAACGGAATCTCCGCCCGACGCTTACGGGAGCGTATCGCCTATGCCCTGCAAAAGACCCGTTGGGATATTATCGTGAACTTCGAACATGTGCAGTTTGTCACTCTGTACGGTCTTAAAAGCTTTCTGCCGCCTTACGACAACCGCACCCAGACGACCATCAAATGCCTGCACGTTCCTTCGCACTTTCGGAAATATCTCGAAGATTTTCACCAGGGGCTGCAATTTATCGACGCAGAGGAAGAAGGCAGCGAAGCTCTACACTGAAGGTCTGGCAGAGCCGTCACATCTGTCAGACCTTGCATTGCCGCCTGTTTGATACGCTCGCCACGCTGAGAAGAAGAGCGCCTCAACGATTTATATACGCGACAATCGGCACATCCTGGAGAAAATTCACCTTCGTCACTCCTCCAAAATCGATAGCAAGGCGCAGGGACTTCTCTAAAGGCATCTCCAGGATCAACGCCAACAAAGCCCGGATGATGCCGCTGTGCGTCACGACAAAGACCGTGTCGTCCTTCGCTCTGTCTGCCGCGCATTCAGCCCAAAAAGCGCATACCCGTTGAAACAGATCCTGGTACGATTCCCCTCCCGGACAGCGTTGATTGACGATATCGGCGCTCCAGACATCGAATTCTCGGCGTTCGACAGCATCCCATGGACGCAGTTCCCAATGGCCGAAATTCAGCTCAGTCAGACGGGAATCGGTCCTGAGGCCGCAACACTGCAATGACTTGGCAAAGAGCTGGCAGCGGCTCAAAGGGCTGGAGAAAATGCGATTGACGCGGGACGCCGCCGGCAGCTTCGCGTACAATTTTTTCCAGTCGTCACGATATGAATCCGCCAATGCGACATCGCTGCGACCATAGCACAGTCCCGGAGCAACCGCAACCTGGCTGTGACGAATGAGGTATATCTCCACGGCTATGGCCCTGACGTCAAGACAACAAGGGCCAGATAAAACGTCAGCTCGCTTATTTGCTGAACAGCTCCCAGGCAATCGCCTGTATACCCATGAAGCTTATGAAAAAGATACCAGCCCAGGCCCAGACGGACGCCGATCACAACTGATAAGCCGATCCAGAAGACTGGCCATGAGGAGATTGCCGTTGAAAACAGTGCAAACGGCAGTATCCCGGTCAGGGTTGTGAAGATCAGGGTCTGTATACTCATTCGCTCTGCAACAGAGCGTGACTTACTCGAACGGTCTTCCTTGCCTGCGTAATCGTGGGTATACATCATTGATATTGCAGAGGAGCGACTCAGGCTGTGTCCGCAGACGAGTGCAAAGGGAAGCAGATTGCCGGGCAGGGCAAGCAGGCAAAGTAGCTTCGCTCCTAAACTCAGGATCAGGGCAAGCGTCCCATACACCCCAATATACGAGTCTTTCATAATGCTCAGAATTTGCTCGCGAGTCCATCCTGCGCCCATCCCGTCGCAAAAGTCAGCAAAGCCATCCTCATGCAGTGCGCCCGTCAGCAGAATCGTTGCGGTCATGCTGATCAATACGGCTAAAGCGCGGGGGAAGAGAAGCACTGCTCCCATGTACGCAAATGCGCCTGTTATCCCAACGATCCAGCCGACAACCGGAAAATAGCGGGAGGCTTTCTGAAAGGCACCCGCTGAGAAGCTGTCCATTGGGCAGAGCGGAATTCTGGTAAAAAATATCAACGATGCCTGAAGAATCCGTAATTCTCGCTGGATCATGAGGCGCTGCTGACTCCTGCCGATTCGAATGAGGCCATTTCATCTAAAAACTTTAGTGCCGACTCGACCAGCGGATAAGCCAAAACAGCCCCGGTGCCTTCTCCCAGGCGTAAATCCATTCGCAACAGCGGCTCTGCATGCATCAATTCCAACATGCTTTGATGACCTGGTTCGTCAGATAAATGTCCGAACACACAATAGTCCAGAATGTCCGGATACAGGCGCGAAGCCGTAAGCAAGGCCGAGCTGCTGATAAACCCATCGACCAAAATCACCATCCTCTCTGCTGCTGCTTGTAAATACGCTCCGCACATCATGGCAATCTCAAACCCACCAAAGGTTGTCAGGACGGCAAAAGGATTCCCGGCATCAATCGGATTCGCCGTAATCGATTCCTGCAGGATCTCCACCTTGTGCTTCACCCCCGAAGCCGTGAGGCCAGTGCCGGGACCAACACATTTTGTGATCGGGATATTGCCCAGAAGACTCAGAAGAAGCGATGCCGACGAGCTATTGGCAATCCCCATCTCACCGCAGATGATAATATTGCAGCCCTGCTGTTTCAAGTCGCGCACCAGCTCTGCGCCGTGTGTGACAGCCTCTTCGCATTGTTCTGCCGTCATCGCGGGCTCATACCGAAAATTTTTCGTCCCGAATGCCACCTTTCTCGGTAATAATTGAGGATGTTGCGGCAATTCGCCATGTACTCCGGCGTCTATAACAAATAAATCCATATTGTGCTGACGGGCAAAGACATTAATTGCCGCTCCGCCAGTTAAAAAATTCGCCACCATTTGCTGAGTCACTTCCTGCGGAAAGGCGCTCACTCCCTCGGCAGCCACCCCATGATCGCCGGCAAAGACCAGCACTGTCGGCTTATGCAGTTCCGGGGTGAGCGTGTTCTGAATGTGCCCGATTTTTCGAGCCAGGCGCTCAAGCTTCCCCAGAGAACCAGGGGGTTTGGTTTTAGCATCAATTTTCTGCTGTAATTGTGGGACGATATCGTTCTTCAGAGCATGAATCTTGAATGTTCGTTTCAGTTGCATAGTTCAGTATCTCGTTCATAGGCCTTCTCAGCCCGTCACTCTATGTACTTTTTGAAATAAGGCGTTGCAAGAGCAATGCAGTGAGTTTCGTATTTCGTTCGATTTGCAAATTCAGTGAAATAATATTGCCTACCACAAGGCTGATTAATGACGCAAGGATTCCGCTGATCACCGCGATAATGCTGTAATTCAGGCGGTCTTCCGGCATCAGGATATTCGGCGGAGGCGGCCCTGCCATTGCAAAATAGATATAAAACGCAAGCAGCACACCCCCAGCAGCAAAAAGAAAGCCCAAGACTTTCATAAACGTCGCAAATTTGCTGTACCAGCTGAAGATCTGCTCGACGGAATTCAGTTCATTCTGCAATGCAGTATCAAGTTCTCCAAGTGACAGAGTTGGAATACGTTTGCCCTGAGCCTGCAGTGGCAGGTCCGAGACAAGCGCCATGTCAGCCCTGTCTTTCCCCGAAGAGTGCCTGCCATGCTCTGTGGGCTGCTCGTTATCCGACGCATCAGACTTGCCGCTGCCGCTTTTCGGGGCAGATACAGGACTCTGTACATTGGCTTTGCTGGTAAAATCCACGAGTGCTTCCTGGCACATTACGCAAAATTGCACGCCGGCCCGATTCTCATACTGACAGTGAGGGCAAGGAACGGTCTTGCGGTTCTTCTGCTCAACATGAAGAGGCTGCGGCTGTGCACGGCGCGTTACCGTGATGACATGCTGACATTTGATACACTTGGTTTTGGCTCCATCCGGACTGACTTTAGCGTCATCCACCCAATACACTTCACCGCAGGAATCGCACTGGAATTTCATCCAGTGCAGCAACTGGCCCCAAATGTGGCGGGTATACTCTTCAAACAACTTAAAATCTGGGTAACTGACCGGTGTTGTCGTTTTGAGAAATTTTAACGTATTCTCATCAATATAGATCGAATCGCTTCGTTCGATGAGCAAGAGGACAAAGCGAAAAAAATTATCCTTTGAACGTTGTGAAATTTCCGGAAGAAACTGGCGGTAATTAATGATGTTCTGTGAAAGCCGAAACGGCGCCGCCTGCCCATACACAAAAACATCGACAAACCAATCGTCCGGATCGCTGTCCAGACGACAGACAAGCAGCAGCGACATCTCAGAATAGTGTATCGTGCCGCCGTCAGGTCGGTTCAGATAAAAACCGTCTTCCAGTGCTGTCACTCGTGTACTTGAATAGGCTTTGGTGACAGGCGTATTCTTCCCGACATCCCCTGCTTTGACAAGTTTCAATTTTTGTCGAACGTCTTCCAGTGTCAGCGTGTGTGCCATGTCAATTGCCCTCAGTCCTAAGTCGTCAACAGGCAGCAGGCAGGCAATCTGCAGCCGATTGCGCAGAGTACCGCTGCTGAAAATGCCAAATACCTTTCGCGAAAAAAGCGTAGTCCGTCAAGTTTTATTTTGGGCGATGCCTGTGAATGCATCAGGCCCCCTCAATCCACTCTTCGCCGCCATCCCATATCTCCTTTTTCCAGACAGGGAGGATTTGCTTAATACGTTCGATCGCATAACTGCAGCCTTCCAATGCGGGCTTACGATGAGGAGCTGCAATGGCAATCAGGATCGCAGTGTCCCCGACTTTGAGGCGGCCGGTACGGTGGACGAGCGCCACATTATCCACCTGCATATTCTGGTAGATTTCGTTTCCGATCTGGCCCAGGACTTTCAAGGCCATCGGCTCATACGCGGAATATTCCAGGCAGAGCACCTCACGTCCACGTGAGGGCTTACGCACGATGCCATGAAATGTTGCAATCGCCCCTGAAGTCTCAACGCACATTTCATTCAGCAGGGCTTCACTCTGAATGGCTTGATCCGTAATCCGGTAGAGCATGGTGTCAGCCTCCGCTTACAGGAGGGAAAAACGCAATCACATCGCCGTCCGAGAGGTGCCGGTGGCGCTGGCTGTACTGTTCATTGACAGCCACCAGCGAACGCTTCTCAAGCCGTCCTTCGAAAACAGGATACTGTTGCTCGAGATATTCGATCAGATCAGCAACACACGCGATATCTTCTTCAGGGGAAAGCAGTACGCTGTTCGTCCCCAGAATCTCCTGGAAACTCGCGAAAAATTTTACAGTAATTGTCATCATACTCTTCAGGCCACAGCCTGCCTCACAAGGTCTAACAGTTCTCATACACGTGCAGTGTCGCTTAGTTCTCTATTGGCTTCGTCAAATCGGTCAGGAGACTCAAGACCTCTTCTTCCAGAACCGTATACCTGGAACAGATACCGGGGAATGAATCTGGAATTTTTCAAGAAACATCGATGAACAGACGATTATTCCCACTCGATTGTCGCTGGTGGTTTGCTGGTAATATCGTAGACAACACGATTGACCCCGGCGACTTCATTTACAATACGACTACTGATCGTCGAGAGCAGTTCAACGGGCAGATGTGTCCAGTCAGCAGTCATAAAATCATCGCTTGTAACGGAACGCAGGGCGATGACATTGGAGTACGTGCGTCCATCTCCCATGACACCGACACTTTGGACCGGCAGCAACACGGCAAAGGACTGCGAGCTTTTATGATACCAGCCGCTCTTCCAGAGTTCCTCGATCATAATCGCATCAGCCTCACGCAGCGTATCGAGGCGCTCTTTTGTGATTTTTCCCAAGACTCGAACCGCCAGACCCGGACCTGGGAAAGGATGACGCCAGACCAAGCGTTTCGGCAGGCCGAGCGCTTCGCCGACCTTACGGACTTCGTCTTTAAACAGGAAGCGGAGCGGCTCGATTAATTGCAGTTCCATATCATCAGGCAAACCGCCGACGTTGTGATGGGTCTTGATTTTGGCGGCCGGATCATTTTCCTGACGGTTGGCGCTTTCGATCACATCCGGATACAAGGTGCCCTGGGCCAGAAAATCAACGCTGCCGATTTTCCGGGACTCGGCTTCAAAAATCCTGACAAACTTCTCACCGATAATGATCCGCTTCCGCTCTGGATCGATGACTCCCTCCAGCGCGTCCAGAAAGTCTTTTTCAGCATCCACTGCCACCAGGCGAACGTGCATTTCCGCCTCAAAGGTTTCTTTCACCTGCACGGCTTCATCCTTGCGAAGCAAGCCGGTATCAACGAAAATGCAGGTCAATCGAGCCCCGATCGCTTTATACAGCAAAGCCGCTGCCACTGAAGAATCCACTCCTCCAGAAAGACCGCAAATCACCTTTCCATCCCCCACCTGGTCCCGAATCTCTTCAAGGCTCTCTTCAATAAAATTCCCAGCAGTCCACCCGCCCGCACATCCACAGATCGTATACAAGAAAGCACGTAAGATTTCTTGTCCCTGGGGAGTATGCGTCACTTCCGGATGAAATTGCAAGCCATAGAGCTTACGCTCCGTATGACCGATAGCAGCGTGCGTCGAGTTCGCAGATTTCGCCAGAACCTCGAAACCCTCTGGCAGTGCAGAGACTTTGTCGCCGTGGCTCATCCACACGGAAACGGTCTCTGAAGACAGTTCGCTGAAAAGTGGATTTTCCTGTTGAAGCAGTGAAATATCCGTCTGACCATATTCCCGCCGCGTCCCAGGCATCACTCGGCCTCCAAAATGATAGGCAATCAGCTGCATTCCATAACAGATTCCCAGGATCGGTTTTCCCGAGCTGAGGATAAATTCGGGAAGATGTGGCGCCCCATCGGCATACACACTCGACGGCCCTCCCGAAAGAATATATGCCACCGGCTTCAGGCTGTCGATACGCTCCTGCGGCGCATTATAAGGCAGCATCTCGCAATAGACTTCCAGTTCTCTCACCCGGCGGGCAATCAACTGACTGTATTGTGAACCAAAATCTAACACTACGACAGTTTCTCTCTGCACGCGTAACATTTGTCTGGATCCTCCTGTCCTAAGGCTGAGTTCTCGGGCGGCATGCAGCCGTCTGCTGAAATCCCTTGTTATGAGCCAATTTTGCCATACTTGCTATATTGAGAGAGATGGATGACAATATTTCCCGTGTCAGTCCTTAGCGGGTAATACACTTCGTATCTGCCGTCATGCGCTGAAAAACGGTGGCCAGATATCTTCCCTTCAAGCGCAGAGTAGAGATATGTTCTCTCCTCACTGGAGGTGGCTAGAATATAGTCAGCTTTTCTGACCTTTTCATCTTTAGCAAGTCGAGCATAACGGGAGAATCCCAATAAAAACGGCTTCCCATCAATCGTATCTATGACTATTATTGTCACCTCAGGAAATTCTTCTTCCACCTTGCTTAATATCTCGATGTCCTGGCATGCTCTTTCGATATACTCACGAGAAAACGTATAATCCGCTAATCGATGAATTATACTTCTCTGTTCTTTGACCAAGGAAGACGCAGCCGAAAGCAGGTAGTTTTCTTTGTGCTTTGAAGTTAGACGATCTCCAGCATATAAAAGGCAAAAAAGAGCAAGCAGCGAAGCAATAAAAGCGAGCACAAGCATTTTTGAGATCGTTTGTGCTTTTTTCGGTTCTTCTCCTGAACGTCTCTCAGCGATAGCTGTTAAATTGAACATAATATTTAAGAGAACCACAGCGGAGAGTATCGTGAAGAGACCCAGGATACTGAGCAGAAACATTTCGGTCATATTTTCTCTGAAGACTTTAAATCCAAAAACCGTGGAGCTGACAAAAATAAAGACCCAGTACATTGAAAGCACGACTGTTACCAGTGCGATTTTATTAGTAATCTTCACAATATTCATAGGCATAGCTCCTTAAATGAAATTTTGCCTTCCTGGCATAAAATTCGCCTCTCTTTATTGCATCAGCTTCGAAATCAGCTGCCTGCCCCCAGGCGACGTGCAGAAAAGGGCTGCGGGATTAGCTTGTACTCAGAGTGTTCATTATGCGTTCTGCCCATTTTTTGGCCTTTTCAAGGTTGGCTTCGGTATGATGTTTTAGGGGGTCTTTGAAATCAGCCTCACCTAAGATCTGATTCTGTGTTAAAACCTTGGCCATTTTACGAAATATCTTACCCTTTCCACCGCCATGACAACAAAATAATGCGATTTTCTTATTGACGAAGACCTCTGTTGCCAAAAAAGTATTGAGGGGAGGGGCGAAGGTCCAGGCCCATACAGGTGTTCCAATAAACAACAGATCATATTCTTGAATATTTTTATCATAAGGTAATAACGCTGGCTTCGCGTTCATCAGTGCGGCTTTTCCACCCCATACATATTTCATAATCCCTGTTGATTGAATTTCATCTTTCGGCGTTAATTCTAAAATATCCGCGTCTACTGTTTTCGCGATAGTATTTGCTATTAGTCTTGTGTTGCCTTCAAACGAATAAAATATTACAATTTTTTTCATATCGTCTCCTTATAATGCTGAGTTTACTGGCCAGGATAGCGAGTCCGGCAAAGCGATGTCTTAGAATTTTCTTGTATCATGCCAATTTATACACTTGCGAGGCTTTGCAGATGCTATCATGAAGTCTAATAATCGGTTCAGAAGAAAAGTCTCTGCCTATAGACTTGATATGTTTGACAACACAATATTTTTGTGCAGATAGCTCATAGTTTTTTACCCAGTCGCAGTATTCTTTTGTTTCACAATCTAGAGGGCTGCGAATTTTTATCGTTTTTATTCTCATCCTATAAGGCTTTGGTGTAATTCTTGCTCGATAACAATTTTGTTTTTTAGACATAATAATATAATACCAATCAACTGCAAATTTTCTCATTAAAGATTGGTATGATTTTATAGCCGGATTTACATAATTTTTTCCAATGACTCTAATTCCCTTAGCTGTTTCATATATTCTGAAGTCATTGCCAATTTCTGGATATTTTTTCAGTCGTTCAAGAAATTTGAAGACAATTCTGTCTTTTTTAGGCATTTTTCTCACTGCTTTGAATATGTCAAAAAAATCAAACGCATAATCGTCTAAATCTAAAATAGTGTAATCAGTTGTATTGAGAATTTTAGCCCCATATCTACAAATAGTAATAATATTGTTGTCATCTATTATCTCTTCTACATGCTCCTTTATCGGAACTTCATAATCTTTTTTACGCTTATTAGAGGAAATCCTTTGTTCAATTGTAAGAGCCTGTTTTTTGGCGTGATCTCGTGCATCCTCTTTTGAAATATTGGAGCCTGCTAATATATTTATATGCTTTGTTGCCCCATTGATCTTTATTTTATAAGCTTCTTTTATCCAGAATTTGAAATATTTCATTGTATAGAGAGCGTTTTCTGCCGTTGAGAACAACGAATTCACGTATAAGTTCTTTCAGCGGAAAACGTAACGTGAGAACTAGTTATATTCATTGCTTCGTTTATGTGTAATGCAGAGGTCCCCGGCGAGTGAAACGAGTCCGTGCTCATGTTCTCATTATTTTTTTTCAAAGATATTAAAACTTTGATCGTCTAAAGAAAAAACTCGTTTTATATGTTTATATCCAGCGTTTTCTAAGGAAAACACAATGTCTTTTTCATGAGAATAATGACCAAAGAGATTGATAAAATGGAACTTTTTTGTTTTTTTATAATCAATGATAACAATACGGCCATTATTTTTTAAAAATTTTTTTACGCCAGAGAAATATTCAGTTGGATTGGGAATATGATGAAAAGAATTCCTGCTAAAAAAGAGATCAACTGAGTCTTCAGCTAATGATATTCCTTTTTCACTCGAAAGTATTAATTCTATATTACTGGGCTTATCTTCAATAATTGTTGATCGTATAAATTCAAGTTTCGTTTTATCATTATCGATGGCATAAACTTTGCCTTGCTTTCCAACAGCTTTTGAAAATTTTAATGTAAAAAAACCTCCACCTGATCCAATATCAGCAATTGTTTTTCCATTGAGCTTCCCCAGAACATTCAGAACTTCTTGCCAGTTTGATTGCTCAGCTCTTCGATTAAGCCTTTTGGTAATGATTGTTTTCAGCATAAGAACTCTCAAATATTAAATCTTTGTTCATAACGCCTGCATGGTCAGTACTAATGCTTTTTTCGCAATCTTTCTCAAAGCTCTTTCGCTCTCCTGAATCACGGCAGTTTTCGAGCTGAACTGAGGAATCATGACGCTGAAATAATGTCATTTCCATCGTATTTTTCACTTACTCGAATGATATTTTGTCCAGCAAGCTTCTCACAGCAGCTCCTGCACAATACAGTCATCGTCAGGAATGCCGTCAGCCACTTGTAGCGCCTTTGCCTTCATCATGCACGAAATCGTCCATATTCACGTGTCTTCTTTAGGAGCTCAGATGTCCGTCTCGGCATCATCTTTCCCTGTTCCAAAAGGTCATTATATTTTAATCTCTTGGTCTGTGAATTGTAATTTTTCAATATTTGATAAGATATTTGTTCCATCTCTATTAGAAACAATATCTTTAACAATTACCTTATCGTCGTCAATATGAATTCGATATTCGGAAGACTTTCTTGAGAAAATTACAGTATTGCTTCCTGTTGGAGCCAAAATTCTCGTATAACGATTAAAGTCTTTTGACTTATAAACTCTGCCTAAGTATGAAGGGATAGTATGACTAATTCCATGAGTGGGAATAATATTTTTTTGAGACTATAACTACTACAGGAAACTATTGTTAAACTAGTACAAATAATGACACTGAACAGGACGATTAACGTTTTCATTTTTTCTCCGATGAATCCAAATTCAATAAATTCATTGAACATGCTATAAAAAACTACTAGTTCATTTTTCATTGCAAACGTTCTCAGGGAGAAGGAAAATCTCTTAATGCAGAATTTTTCGGATTATTTCTTTTTAGGCTGATTGCTCTTCTTTTCTTTTGTTATGAGCTGTGTAGGGCATGTGCACTCAATATAGCGGAGAAAATATCCACTCCCTATAAACAAACAAAATGCTAAAATACTACCCCATATACCATAAAAATTAACGCCAAGCAATAGCAGAAAGATGATTAGGCCGCTCATCTGTACTGCCCAATATAGCCTTGGCCAAGTTCTTTTAATAACAACATTTGTTGTACAGATTGAACATTGGATTGGCGAATTTATATCAGCCCAGAACAACTTTTTTACACCTAAAGTTTCTTGATGGCAAGCGGGGCATTTCATCTCTATACACAACATTCACCAGCGGGTGAAACGAGTCCGATGAAACAATGTGTTATGAGCTTGTTAATTTATTTTTATGTGCTCAATCTTGACCATTTTACATAGATCTGAAATAATCATTCTTATTTTAGTCCCAAAGCAAGTTTTTTGTAAGATTTTTCTCGAATAATGATACATCATATATTCTTTGACTAAGGTTATGTCCAGGTTGAGACGTTTCAAATACGCATCGATACTGTTAATATAAAAATACATGGGAGCACTTTTGTTTCCTGTCTTTCTCACGTATCTGTTTGATATGCTCAAGGCTATTTGGTTATTACAGTCGAAAACAGCTTCTAGCAGATTGAATTTATTTTTTATCTGAAGAAAGAATGTATCAACTTCTTCTTCTTTAAAATAATAGAAAACACCTGAGATAATGAGCAACGTTGGGAGGGTTTTATCTTGTATATGTTTGATCCAGTTATCGACATCTAAAAAAGAAGCTTCAATGTAGATATCGTTTTCTTGTTCTGGCATGAGCCTTCTTCTTTCTGCGATAACAGGAGGCAGATCAATTTCATAAAAGGTTGCTGTCTTACTTTTAATTCTGTAATACGCGGTGTCCAATCCTGCTCCAATATTGATGATATTACATTCTTGATGCTTTGTAATAAAAGCTTTTATTTCTACGTCCATATTGTAATATCTTGAAGCGGATGCCAGATAATAATACTCGTTGTGTATTTTGCTGAGTTTATCTTGAGGGAGTGCTTGCTCCAGTTCAAGAGCCTTTTCATCAAACAGGAGTTCTTGAAAATGTTTCGATGTATAGATATTCCCTGTCAATGGAATATATAATGTACTACTGACGCTTTGTGTTGTAATCATCGTTAAAACTCTCTTTTAAATTGTGTTCCAGGATGTTTTTTCCTGCTCAACCCTGTCGTAATTTACACAAGCAAGTGTCACCCCCTAGTTTCCCATATTTTTTGTCTATCTATCAAAGGAGATTGTATTGTCACAATTGAATACTGAATAGGTCAAGAAAAATATAATAGATATGAGTTTTAAATTCTGAAAAATACATCATAGCTCTTCTGTAAGTCAATTAGATTTTGCACGATTTCTTAGTTGAGACGTGCTAGCCCAGTTACTTTCACAATCTTCACCGTCACAAGACAGAGCTATTATGCGCTCTATTGTTAGGTATAAATGCCAATATGCCGTTCGGAAATTTTCCAATTGTTGTGGAAGAGAAATTTGTCAGGAAATAGAGATGATGTTCCCTCTCGAAGTCAACAAGCATTGAAACACCATCTCTATCGTGCCAGGCGAATATGTCCAGGAAATGCCTTGAGTCAATTAAGAGTTCCCTGAAGAGCGTCTTCTTATTGACGATTGGCACTCCAGTTATCAGAATCTCCCTGAGTATTAGTATAACGACCGGCCATCGAGCTATTGTTATCGCTCACCGTTCCTGTCATCGTTAAGACGCTTCCGTCATTAAACGTGATCTCAATACTAATGCCCCGTGGATTCTTTACAGCCGGAGCGCCATCTGTCGTAGTCGTTATTCCTGTAATATAGGCAGGATCCCCCCCGCCAGGCGTCGCAGTTGCAACAACTCCACCAGCCCCAGCAGCCGTATGTGCTGTGATAGTAATGGTCACCGGACTAATCACATCATAGCCGATGGGCACTAAAAGCCACGTTCCAACGATATCCAATGGATCCGGATTATCACTGCTGCTGCTGCAACTTGTCAGCATCATACTCACAAGGAAAAGAATGCTGACAAAAAGTACTGAAAATTTGTGGTATCTCATAATGGTTGCCTCCTTATTCTCTAAATTGTGTGCAAGATCCTGTGTCGACATACGTTACAAGACCACAGCATAGTGTATTCCTGAGAGACATCACCCCCTTGCTGCCCGGCCCACGTTCATTTGAGACCCCTCCACAGAATAAACCTATTCTGCTGTTCAAACTTTGTCAAGATCTCTTTCCAGAATTATGGATTTATGCGAGCAGTTCAGCGCTAGCCGCCTAAAGTGAGGCATGTCAATCTGCCATAGTCAGACAAAATCACTGTGATTTCGGAGCCACACCCACGTGGGTGAAATCATTGCAGGAGTATCATTGCCCCTTATTTCCTTAATTCCGTAACGATTCAATAGCTAATACCTTCATAGCGAAAATTCATCCTTTATTGTATCTTAATATTTTTACAGAATTGAGTATATCGATAAAAAGAGCAATATATTTTCTAAAAAGGAAGGTTATTTATTTTTGAGCAACTCCATCTGTATCGCTAACGCCCGCGCCCTCGCGACAGGCAACAAACCGTGCCAAAACTGCAAACCGTTATGCCAGAGGAGTATACTGAACTGACCGCGCAGGGTTTGGGTCTTTGTGCAGCGCTTTGTTAGCGATTCCGCCTGTATAGACCCTATGAGCGTGGACAACGCTGACTATATTACTGGTTTAATTTCTATCTGACGTACACAAAGTTCTCCTGTACCATTATAGTAAACACGAAATTCAAATATTGGTTTCCAGCCTAGTGAACGAGGAATGCTAAAAGTGTAGGCAAATATTCCATCATTAGTTTCTGAAGCAGGAAGCACTCCCTGGGCTATTACGGAGCGTCCAGAGTTTAGAGCAACATCCCAAGACGCAGTAGTAGATGAGGAGCTTTGATATGTCATGCTTACTGTGTAAACTTCCCCTGAAGTTAGTCTCAGAAAAGGTCCAAAAATCAAAAAGCCCTTTTCGCCTTCATGAGCAATTCTTGTGGAGTTATCAAGGGAACCTATTTGACTTGAAAGTTGTTTTCCTGTGAAAGTAAGAGGTCTTATAGCTGGTTTAAAAACAAAAAATACAAACAAACTTATAACGATAAAGACACTCCATATTGCACATAAAAACCGATTAGCTTTCTGAATACACCCAAGCCAATAAGCACTCAGAATAAGAAGTAACCCTCCCGCCCCCCATACATAATTAGGCCAATGCAGGAAATAACTGCTGAAATCTTTGAACGAAGGCAAAAGATATTGAAATCTATACGTAAGATGTAATGCGGTTGTGTAAAAATCTGTCCCTGCCCAGAAAGATGGGCCTATACCGGTATTGTAGAGAAATTTATCATAAAAAATCCACACTGTCGATAGAAAGCATTGCAGAGATAAGCTTCCTATACACAAAGTTAGTAAAATAGATGCTCCCCACTTTCGCTTCAGGACTGTACGGACGCCATAAGCTACAGGAAATATCCATAGCGTAGCCCCAGCCCAGCCAAATCTACCAACAAAAGAATATCCACCATACCAATTAGGGTGCATCGCATTTGGTAGCACAATAGCGAGATATGCCAAGACAAAAAACACTCCATGCTCCCAATTCTCTTTAAATAAGAGCGGAAGTCCCAGCAATCCCAACAGAATAAATGGTTGCTGTAGAAAAATACCATGCTGCCCATCCCAAAACAACCCCCCAAAAATCATTGCTACTTTTTGGAGATCGAAACTTAAGCTTCCTTCCTGGTAAGGTCCTAAAAAATTTTGAAATGCGATATAATTATACAGACATAACAGAGAGTACGAGGAGACAATAGTGAAGATAGCCCCAAAAATTAACGTATTGCGTAATAAAATTTTTTTTGTAACAATTGATATTAACAGGAAAAGTAAGAATACGGCACAGATGCTCAAAAAACGAATATGCAGCCATGGCAAAAACGCGATCTCTATAATACCCAATACTCTCGAAAAGATGTCTTTAGCGTGCAGTTTTTGAGACACTTCCATGTGTTGAAAAGCAAGAAATAATTCGATAACATGAAGAGAGATAATACCCGCTAAAAGATCTGGATATATTTGATTATGGGCAATAATAAACGGAAGGCCCATTGATAAAACGAAAGCAATGACTATTGCCCAGTCGGAGGATTCAATGATTCGATGTGCCGTTTTGTAAAAGAGGAAAGGTAAGGCTATCCCGAATAGTAACGATAAGAAGAGTTTTGCTCCAATCACTCCGCCCAAATAATACGGGATCGCCAGGAGCACAGAAAGGCCAATATTGTGCATACTGAATCCATTGATAACATGATTAGCAATATGGTCTTCCAATAGCCTGCCCCCAACTTCCTGGGAGACAATGGTTTCGTCAGCATAATTATTGTTAAGTCGGAGGTCGCCATCTTCTATCAACGATTCTGTAATAAGCAAATAGTGAGGCTCATCACCGCTAAGTCTATAGATATTGTTTGATCTCCAGAGCAATGTTATTGTCAAATATGCCATGACTGGCATTGCCAATAAGATAACAACAGGCATTATATCTTTTGTATTTCGACTGATACATCGCATTCCTCACCTCTTTGACGGACAAGCAATGGCTCCTGATGAATCGTCACATTCATCCGTTTTTGTGCCGGTGTGCAGCGCCGGGTGAGCCTGGTGTGTAGATCATGGGTTGTTGATCTACGTTCGATGTACATTTTTTAGCAATTTCCAATAAAGCTGCCTCGAGTTGAGGATCGTTTACAAGGCTTTTATTTAATGGATAAGGGATTTGAAGAGTTGGCGAAATTCCACGCCCTTCTATTTGCTTGCCATCTAATGGCAATTCTGCTGTAGCAAGATACAGGAAATACGGCTGTGTTTCTGTATTGAATATTCCTCTCCCAACTGAGAACGCCCCCTTGGTTGTTGTTCCTATCAACGTGGCCCGGTCAGATTTTTTAAACTGATAGGCAAGGGCCTCTTTCCCTGAACGCACCCCTTCATTAATCAGGACAACCATTGGCCCGGAAAAGTATACCGGATTGCTTTTACATTCAGGTTGATGCCGCACTGCTTTTCCCAGTCTGTCGATCCATGTATATTCAAAGAAATCTTTCCGATCAGGAAAAAACGGGTCTAAATACTCATACCATGCCCCGCCACATCCTCCACGAAGGTCCAGTATCATGCCATCTTTGTCATGAAGCTCTTCAATGATAATCTTGCTAAACATGCGTAATATATTTTTATGTGTTCCAGACCACAGATGAATGTAACCGATGTTTTTCCCATCAGGGTTGAATGAATGATAAGGATGAAACGGGGTTCCATCGGCTTCGAGTACAACGTCTCCGCGTCTGATGCCGGCAATTGCGGCAGGATAGCCCTCAAGGACTTCACGGACAACAAAACGGTTATCAATGATGGTATATTGGCTCCCAATATGATTGACTTTCGGCCGTGTGATATCCCGTGTACAAAACATTGAGCGAAACATATAAAAATCGATTGCGTGATTATCATAAAACTGTGTGTGTGAAATCTGCAAACGCTTTAGAAACGTATTGATAACTGGCGTAAGTTCATAAATATTCTTGGTCTGTTCAGCTTTTTTCTTGAGAATCTGGTAGTTTTTTTCAGTGAAAAACGCTTTTTCACGTTCAAGAGAATAGATGTTGGGCTTTGCTTCTTGCCAAAATTTCTCAACTATCTGAATTGGCTCTGGCACAGAGGTGTCTTCTGCCCATCCTGAGGCAGAAAAAATAACGATGGATACTTGGCAGATCACGATAAGACATAGGGGACATCTTTTTTTCTTTCTCTCATACTACATGACTCCAATGCACAGACAGGCTAACACCTGCAATCACGTGACGTTGTTCGGCTCTTTCTTGTCCACGAAAGCGTGGCCTATTCAAAATTCCTGAGTAAAAGTTCTGGTCTATATTCAAAGTGCATGGTATCATAGTGATACCATTTTCCGCCCCAAATAAACCCATATTTCTCAAAAATCTCGACAATTTCTAACGGGATTTGATTTCGATAGCTTTGCTCGCCATCAGGGTCAGGGTTATCCCATTTCCAGTAATTCGCATATTTCACATTAATATCAATCGCAATCCCAAAGCTATGAGAACTGAGGCGTTCCGTTCCCGTAATAGCTCTCCAGTTGAATGTTCCCCCTATATCAATGAGATATTTTTTGAACTCATCGGGTAATCTATCTAATTCATTTGAAATTGCCTGGAGTTTTTCATGAACATTATTCACAGAAGTAATCCAAATCCTTTTATTCACTGTCGCAGGCAGCCATGAGACCTCGACAAGTTTCGCCTGCACTTCCTCTGCTGACCATCCATACATATTCATAAAGAACGGTTCGTACCGGATACGTCCGGGGTCGAAGTTCCTGGGAAAAGGCAGATGATATGCTGAGCCAATAGGATACATAAATGAAAACTGATCCTCAATATCAGGATAATTCAATAACATTTCAAAATCTTTCTCCTTTACGCCATCATCATAGACCATTTTGCTTCCATTATGCCAGTATATAATGTTGTCTTCGACAGTTAATAAATGGTCAGGATAGGCTTGAAGAAGATGTTGCACTTCTACAGGGAGAGAATCACGTCCTTCCACAACAGAAAGCATGAGAACCATGACAACAAAGATCAGAGTCCCCCATAGATGACTATGAGATAAACCGCGTTGTTGAGAATCAGAAAAAATCATTATGTGATTACTTTGCTTGTCGTTCATAGTGTTGAATGAGTTCGATATTCGCCTTTTCAATGTCGCTCAGTTGAGCATAGACATCATCAGTTCTGGGCACATACCATGATTGGTTCTCAAAATATGCTTTCATGTGAGGTCTTGTAAACACGTGCCCATGTCGAGCAAAAATTTCATTTCGCATGATCGATAAGTCTTCCTGACTTTTATTTTCGAGATCATGGTCTGTCAAGTATTTCAGGGAAGCTTCGGGATATTTCCCCGGAATTTTATGCTGCAATTGTTCAGCTTGCTGCGTCTGTTCATAACGTTTTATCATGTTAATATTGTCGTGTTCAAGCTCACTGAGTAGCGCAGAGACAACCGTAACATCTTTATGTCGAGGGACGTACCATGCTTGTTGTTCAAAATGCTTTTGAAGCTCCTGTGTTTTAAAAATATAGCCAGATCGAGCAAAAATTTCATTCCGCATAAGCGATAACTCCCACAATGTTTTTCCAGTCAAATCAGCTTGCTTCAATTTTCTCACCGAAGTTTGAGGATAATCTCCAACCATCGTTTTGCCTGACACGATTGTTGCTTGAACAGTCGGGGCGGAGCCAGGACTGGGCGTTGCTAATATGGCTTCAGAGCTGACTCCTGGAATCGGCGTGGGCGTAGACAATGATGGGGGAACAAAGTAAAAATCCCCGATGAGTGATGATGATTCCCAGGGGACTTGTCGATATTCTGTTTCATCAACCACTCTGAGACGAACCTGTTTCAGGACATCTTCAATTTTCATCCCTCGCGTCTTCATGATGTCTAAAAGGTATTTCGCATAGGGGCTATTTCGCCCATCCCCATCATAGGCCACAGAACCTGGGGCGGTGGCATAGGCAATGAGTGTTCCTGTTGGAGCAGACATCATTGCAAGTCCACGCTGTAATGAACGAAAACGTTTAAATGGATTGTTTCGGCAGGCATCAAGAATCACAATATTGACTCGCGTTTCAGCAACATCAAGTTTATCAAGGATCATGCCCGCATTGACGGACTTATATTTAATTTCATCCATCGAAGCAATATCAATGCCTATCGGGAGCAGATAATTCTCCCCATCAGCTTGAACACCATGCCCACTGAAATAAAAGAGTGCGGTATCCTGAGCGTCAAGACGATTTCCAAAATCGCGAATGAGTCCTTCCATCTTCTGCTGGTTGACATTCGTTGCTGTAATTACAGTAAAGCCCATGCGTTCTAATGCTTCCGTCATATCATATGCATCATTTACGGGATTCCTTAATGGGGCTTCCACATAATCTGCATTACCAATAACGAGAGCATACTTTTCGGCAAAGCCTTCTGGACCAGCCAATAGTATGCTAAGCAATGAAATTACGAAGAGATACATTTTCTTGTTCATAGCTTATAGCCTAGCTTATGGGCCCGAACGATGAGCATAACCGGCTGGTCAAAGCTGCAGTGCGAAGCAGCGCAGTTTTTAGCAGTCCGAGTCATGCTGTTGTTCTGCAAATTCTGGCGCCCAATCTAATGCAGGTTTACGTTTTGAATGAACACAATCACGCACATACAGATTAATTACATGTTGATATGGTCCACCAGTTTCATCTGCTGAATTTTTTAAACTCGTCTATAATATTGAAGCACAGCCCCTGAATGGCCGTGGCGTCAGGGATATCAGCCGGCATCCTGGGATCGCGAAAGAAACCGTGCTGGCGGAGTTGAAAAAACAACGCCAGCAGAAGGAAATACCGCCTTTGCCGAGCCGCTCGCCAAGAGGCCCCCGGCAGCAATTGACGTCGAGATGTGTGTCGAGGCCGATGCGTTCTGGAGTGCTGTGAGCGACACATCGAAGCAGCGAGGGGCATGCTATGCCCGTTGAGCGTGGCAGAATTCTGGCCTCTCAAACAGTGAAAGCCTCCATGCTCATGTTATCGGGATGGATATTCATCGCTATTCCTATCATGGACGCTATAAACATGTGGCCTGATCAACTGGTGTTTAGGCACTACCTTTATATTATGAGGTGTCGCTAACTTGATTTGACAAACTTTTCACGAATTCCCCATCCAGAGAGGGGGAACGGAAGGCAGGACCATTTTCGCGGATCATGCCTTGTCCAGGAAAAACCCATCATTACAACAAAAACGTCAATTTATTCAATGCAGGAAAGATAGGCAAGCAAATTTTAACATTCTTGGCCTTTCTGCGGAAAATCCTGCTCGCAGAGGCGCGGCCTTGCCTGAGCCCCAGATCTCCAGCATGAATTTTCCGTGAGCGTCACCGGCTTTCCTTCTCGTCCAGAACATCCTTAAAATCCAGGACTCCGCAAGCAAAAAGCACCCGGAGAAATGGTCCGGAGAGCTTGCATAAATTCCTTTTCCCTGCATATTTTTATTGACAGAATTTAGGCTCCTTCTCCTTAGCTTCTCCATCGTAGATCGTACAAAACCAGACAGACATATTAACAAAGGCGTTCGGCAATCCGAACGGAGTATGACTGTGATACGTATCGGCTCACAGAGTTTTAACACGAATATTTTTCTTGCGCCCCTTTCGGGCTGCTCGGATTTGGCCTTTCGGCTGATCGCCAGAGAATGCGGGGCGCAATTTTGCTTTTTAGAGATGGTGGATGCCCATTCGTTGCTGGGATCACATCCTAAACGCTTCGAGCTCCTCAACACTGTTGAGGCCGATACACCGCTCGGAGGGCAACTGCTGGGAGAAGACCCACAAATGATGCTTGATGCAGCACAGATTCTGCTGGAACGGCTGCCCAAGCTGACAGTGATCGATATCAACAGCGCTTGCCCGGTCAAAAAAGTCGTCAAAAAAGGGGCCGGATCAGCTTTGTTGCTCGATAAGACGAGACTTTTCAGCATAATCCGCCTGCTCGCCTCCTCGCTGTCCGTGCCAGTGACGGTCAAACTGCGCGGCGGCTACCACCGCATTGATCTCTATAACCTGGAAGAACTCGCGCGTGGCTGCGAATCCAGTGGAGCGGCAGCGATTTTCATTCACGGACGCAGTCGCGATCAAGGCTACAGCGGAGTGGTCAATTACACAGCGATCCGCCTGGTGAAAGACTGTGTATCGATTCCGGTCTTTGGGAGTGGAAACGTCTTCGATCCCTTGTCGGCCAGACAGCTGCTTGATGAAAGCGGCTGCGACGGTCTTCTGGCGGCCAGAGGCGCGTTCGGAAATCCCTGGATCTTCCGCTGCATCAAAGAATATCTCCACAACGGTGTCCTGCTGCCACCTGTCTCGCGTTCGGCCAGAAAAGAGGTCTTACAGCGGCACCTGGCCTACATTGCAAAGTTTAAAGCAACGTCTCCGGCCGGACAAATCGGCTTTATGCGTAAAGTCGCGCTCTGGTATCTCAAAGGCTTTCCCAACGCTGCCAAAGTTCGGGGCCGGATCAGTACTGTCAGCGATTACGAGAGCTTAGTCGATTTCGTGAACGAAGAGCTCTGAGCCCCAGATCTCCTCTCCCGCCTTCCCGGAACAGAGCTGTGGGGGATCCATACGCTTTCCGGCCCGCTTTTCCTTGACAGAAGCGTGTGCGTTCCATAGGCGTTCGAGTGTACACTGTAGAGAGCACACAGTCTGTACGTGGCGAATAAGAGCTCAGTCAAAAGCGACCGGGCATTGTCATAGATATTTACGAATCAGCACACGATCTTATCCACGCATGCCGAACACAAGCTTCTGGTCTGGGACAGGCATTTGTATGGAGTGCCAGAGCACACTTTCGCAGTTCTGAAGATTCCTGAGAACTTCTGTCCCGGAGCACGACGATGTGCCTGGTCATGACGTTGGATTTTTCCATAATGAACACGACAACACACGACGTTCATTCTCGTTCCGAACATGTATCCGAACTCAACGTCCTTAAAGACGGGATTCTGGCAGATTATCAACGCGGTGACATTTTCCTGCGCGATGCGAGGGTCACGCTCCAATTTCCCATGATGCTTGTACGGCACGGCCAGACCGACGGAAACCTTCGACGAACTTTTCAGGGCCAGATCGACGGGCCGGAGAACCAGTTAAATGCCCTCGGTCGAGTACAGGCTCAAGAGGCGGCAAAGCAGGTCTATGAATGTCTCGCAGAGCTGTCAGGCCCGGCGTTAAAGGAGTTTGCCGTATCCGGACGGCTGCGCATTCTCAGCAGCCCTCTGACCCGCGCACAAGACACCTGTCGGGCCTTCACCGACTACTTTGAACGCCGGAGCGGTGTTGCTCTGAAAGCGACCCTTGAGAACAGGCTGACTGAAATGTTCTTTGGCGCGATTGAAGGCAAGTCTACAGAAGAGATCGACGATGAAAAACTCCGAGGGGATACCCTCCGCTTTCGAGAGCAGGATGCGCTTGTTGACTGGCAAGGCAGCGGCGAGAGTTTTCTGGATGTCATGTATCGTTCAAAAGAGCTGCTTGAGCAACTGAATGCCGAGTGGGCTGACAAGGGCGTTCTGGCCGTTGCATTTGCTCACGGAACCCTGATTAATGCCTTACGCTCGGTGGTGGGCGACAAAAAGCTTATTGGGGACAATGGCCTGATCGCCTTTCGCAACGATATCGTCGAGAATGCCAAACCGTTTTGGCTGGGAAACTCAGAGCTTTTAGCTCAATCTGTAACTGCTCATCTTTTGGAAAGAGGAACACACTGATGTACAAGATTTTGAAGTTGAACCGGATTTCTCCAAAGGGCCTGGAAATATTTCCTCAGGATCGTTACGAGCTTGCAAGCGAATTCACGCACCCTGACGCCATTCTCGTCAGAAGCCATGTGATCGAACCGGCTGAAATCCGCCCCTCGCTTAAGGCCATTGCCCGCGCCGGCGCCGGAGTGAATACGATTCCGGTGGCTCTCTGCACCCAAAGAGGGATTCCCGTGTTCAATACTCCGGGAGCAAATGCCAATGCTGTCAAAGAGCTTGTTCTGGCAGCGCTTGTGATCAGCTCGCGCGGTATCATGCCGGGAATCGACTTCGTCAGGACTCTGAGAGAAATATCCGATCCCGACAAGATCTCAATGCTGGTAGAAAGGCGTAAAAAAGAATTTACAGGGCAGGAACTGGCCGGAAAAACCCTCGGCGTGGTGGGCCTTGGAAAAATCGGAGCCTTGGTCGCGGAAATGGGTCTGAAACTCGGCATGAAGGTGATCGGCTTCGATCCGGAGTTATCGGTTGATGCAGCCTGGCGCTTATCAAATGAAACCGAACGCATCGAAAATTTGCCGACGTTGTTGGGACATGCGGATTATATTTCTCTGCATCTGCCATACACGCAAGCCACAAAAAATCTGATTAATGAGGAGAATCTCCGCTTCTTGAAACAGGGTGCGCGACTCTTGAATTTTGCCCGAGGCGGCATCGTGAACAGCGCGGCAGTGCTTTCGGCGCTCAACAGCGGAACGCTTAGGTCCTATGCCAGCGATTTTCCGACGCCAGACCTGCTGAAAAGAGACGATGTGATTCTCTTCCCTCACATCGGCGCCGGGACAGCAGAAGCCGAAGACAGCTGCGCAGTGATGGCGGCAACACAATTGATCGACTTTCTGGAGAAGGGCAGCATTGTCAATTCCGTGAATTTTCCAGCATTGGTCCTCGAACGATGCAGCGGGTCCCGCATTGCGATCGTCAATAAAAACATCCCGAAAATGTTGGGCAAGATGACGACAGTCCTTGCGGACTCCGACATCAACGTCAATGAAATGCTGAATAAAAGCCGAGACGATATTGCCTATAACCTGATCGATCTTGATTCCGCTCCCTCAGAAGAACTTCTTTCGGCTTTGCGCTCGATTCAAGGAGTGATCAACGTCCGAACGGTCTTCAGCGTCTGACAGGTCTTCATCACTTGCATACATGCAGAATACGCCCGAAATCAGATTGATCTCGGGCTTTTCAGACCTTATCAGTTGCAGGATGAATTCTCCCGGGAGCCCTGCGATCTCTCTTTCTCCCGATCTGCAGGCATGTGACGATTTAGCGTCGCTAAGGCAGCCTATCGATTTCTCATCCACGTCATTCCGCTCTGCACATGTCAAAAAATCATGACTTTTTTCGCGTTCCGGCTCCTGCAGACGATATTTTTATTGACAAATCCATAAATTTCGGGCTAGACTTCTTAAAAGTGTATTGAGTGTGGCAACAATTATGACTTTTTGCTTCGTTCTCCTCCTTTTTGGCTCATCCCATGAGCGCGGAGAAGTGTGAATAAGGAGTGGGGGTTCAAATTATGAGACGAGTGTATACTCTTCTAATCATCTGCTGTATTCTTGCGATATCAGGAAGATTTTCCCATGAGGCGTTTGGCATTGATGCGTATTTCGACTCGGAAATATCAACCAACTTAACCTATACGCCGAATACCGGAACACTCATTGTTGAAATGCTTGAAGAAGAGTTACCCCCCATCCTGCCGAATGTCTTCTACAAACGAACGATCTATGTTGAAGTGATTTTTGATGCCTCAAAGACCATGCAAGAGCCAGATATCAACGGCATTCCCAAAATCAGTGTGGCGAAGTCGCTTGTTGCTGCGCTTGTGAGGTATTTTCCCAACCGTGATACACAATTTGCATTGCGAGTCAGTGGCGGAGCGTTGCAGAATAATTGCTTTGACAGCGAACTTGTTGTTCCATTCAGCCCCAAAAACGGTCAGGAACTGCTTCAGGCTCTGAAAAATGTCCATCCGACAGGACTCTCTCCGATTACCTACTCCCTCCGGCAGATTTTATCCGATTTTCAGGGGACGATCGGTTCCAAGATTGTCTTCCTCATCACTGATGGACAGGACACTTGCGACACTGAGCCGGCCGACACATGTACACGCACCATGGATACCTTGCAAGAAGCTGAGTTCGATGGTGTCGTGAATATCCTGGGAGTGAACACGCTTCAACGCGATGTGCAAGCGCTGCTTTCCTGCTTATCAGCCCGGGGCTACGGCCGCTATCTGGACAGCAACCGGAACAGCGGTCAGCAATTAGGACAACTCATCCGGGAGTCATCCCAAATCAACTATAGTATTTTACGTGTTCTGGATGCTGAGACGCTGGCTGAAGGGAAAATTCTGGGATTATACAATCGTCGTATCGGCGACGCTACCGAGGTGGCTGATACGGCCACGATGAACAACAGCGCTACGACCATCAAACCCGGGATCATTCGCAAAGAAAAAACCGGCTTTGAAATTCAGGAAATTCGTGTCAGGGATCTTCCTAGAAACAGCTCTGCATATTCCAGCCACGAGCTTCCTCCGGGAGTGTATAAAATCGAATTTCTCACCACTCCTCCCCTTGCATCATATTTTACGATCGATCAGGCACAAGAACTGCGGATCGGCGTTATACGATCAGGCGAGGGATTTGATCTCTACGCTCGAGCACATTTGAGCCTTGGAAACCGCTACTACGACGCTGATCAATTTGAGGAAGCCCTGCAAGAGTATCAGAAGGTTCTGGATTTTGATCCGAGAAATGTTGACGCTCACCTCAACATGGGAATTATCTACCAGGATATTCTGCATGATACAGAGCAGGCGATTTCTCACTATAAACGCTATTTAGAGCTTCAAGGCCCACGCTCTACCGAAGTCAGTACCTGGTTTCGTGAAGCTCAAGGGCTGCCTTCAGAAGAAAAAGAACTCCAGATGCGCCTTCAGGAACGGGAAGAACAACTGGCTCGGGAGGAAGCCGCGCGCCTGGCTCAGGAAGAAGAACTCAAGCGCCAAAAAGAGATGAAAAAAGCGATGGCTGCGTATAATGAAATCCTGACGGCGAACTCACGAATCCGCGAGTTATCAAAAGATGCTGTCGTTCAGGGCGCAGCGAGCCTTGAAGTCATTGTGTCGACTGCGACCACGGATAGTGCTGCCGAACGAATCGCTCTGGATGTCGGCAGGCGCATGAAAAACCTGCTGAACCAGACACCGGATGTCTATGTTTACCGTGAGCGGGATCGAAACATCACTGTGAAAAAAGCCGTGTTCGATGCAGGGCGAGGCGAGTATGTTCTCACTGAATAGCGAAACGCTCCAGCGGGATTTTCTAGATTTCCAGAAGAGATAAAGGCCCTGACAGCTTCGAGTCGTCAGGGCCTTTGCTTTGTGGCCGCTGCATTTCGTCATATTTACCGGGTCGAAAATACGTAAAGGCTTGTCTGCGTATATTCCTCACCGGCTTTCAAGACGGTTGAAGGAAATTCAGGCTGATTCGGAGAATTGGGAAAGTGCTGCGTTTCGAGGCAAAAACCAGAGTGCTTCCGGTAGACTGTACTGCCTTTTCCCGTAATGCTCCCGTCTAAAAAATTGCCGGTATAAAATTGAACGCCGGGTGCTGTCGTAAACAGATCCATCACACGCCCGCTTACAGGTTCATAAACCTGTGCTGCAAGCGCCAGGCTTCCATCGCAGCTGTTTAAGACCCAATTATGATCATATCCACCGGCTCTCAACAGTTGTTCGTCCTGCTCGTGAATTCTGGCGCCGATCCGTGTTGCCACCCTGAAGTCCATTGGACTGCCTGCGACCTCCCGATATTCTCCGGTGGGAATCAGCCCGCCATCGCTGGGAGTAAAGCGATCCGCCGACAACATAAGCTGATGATCTAAAATATCGCTGCCCGATCTTGCACCAGCAAGATTAAAATAGGAATGGTTTGTCAGATTCAGCACAGTATCCCGGTCACTTACAGCGTGATAATCGAGCTGTAAAGCATTTTCGCGCGTCAGGGAATACACGACCGTGACACGCAGGTTTCCAGGATAGCCTTCCTCGCCATCGTTGCTGAGATACTCTAACTCAAGTTCCACAGCACGATCGACAGTCCGTTCATTGGCGCTCCACAGGGCTTTATCAAAGCCTTTCAGGCCGCCATGAAGATGATGGTCTCCATCATTCAGCGCGAGTGTATAGTCCACGCCATTCAAACGAAAGCGTCCTTTTGCAATCCGATTTCCGTAACGACCGATCAAAGCCCCGAAGTACGGATTTGTGTTGACATCACAATACGGTTCAAGCGTATCATGTCCCAGGACAACATCATCAAGCGCAGCTTCTCGGTCAGGAACCTTGAGCGTCAGGATGATCCCGCCAAAATTCGTAATCGCGCAGCTCATACCATTATCATTTGTCAGTGTATATACATCGACTGACCTTCCATCAGGTGTCTGACCAAAAACCCGTTTTTCAATGTTCATCTTGTCACCATCCTTTAAAAAAATTCACAGCGGCAGCTGCAATCGGGGCTCTTCGGCTGACTGTTGAAACAAGGTTCATCAACAATAAAAAAAACGACCAAGTAGCATTGGCCGTTTTGAGGACACGAAGAACACAACATTCCGCTTAAAAATGCAGTGGTTGATCGCGGGAACTTCCCGGCTTGATCACAAATTTTCCGGGACCTTCTTCCCTCTGTTTTTTACCAGGCTTGCCTGCCGAACTGCGTTCAACATGCTCCCGGAGGTTCTTTTCCAATTTGTGCGTGATACGTGTAATCTCTTCGCTTGATTTGCCGATTTTATATTTCTCGCCAAACGACTCTACCATCGACACCAGAACAGCTATGAAACAATCCAGCACGCCAAGATTGTTCGGATCGATTGCCACTGATCCAAAGGAACGCAGCCTTCTGAAATTCAGCTTCTTATCCATAACATCCAGCGGCAGAGTATTTGGCAGATCCCGTTTATTATATTGGAGCACTAACGGAATGCTTCGGATATCCAAACCGTTCGCAGCCAGATTTTCGGCCAGATTTTTCAGGCTTTCCAGATTGTCTTTATGGCGCTTCACGTCGGAATCCGCCACAAAGGTCACTGCATCTGCACCAGTCAGGACCATTTTTCTGGTGGAGTTATATTTGACCTGCCCCGGGACCGTATAGACTTTCAGGCGAAGATCCATGCCTTTTATATTTCCGAGATTAATAGGCAGTAAATCAAAAAATAACGTACGGTCGGCCTCTGTTTCTAAAGAAAACAATTTTCCCACGCTTCGAGGGTCGAGTTTACTGTGAAGCCACTGTAAGTTTGTTGTTTTTCCTCCGACAGAGGGACCGTAATACACAACTTTTGCAATAATTTCGCGCGTATTATAATTAAACTGTGCCATAAACCACGTTCCTATCCTACAACAGGTTCCAGGGTAATACTCATGTCTGTACACTCTTTCCTCTTTTGTCAAAAAAGAGGAAACACGATGCGAATCGTTGTGCCCTTTTCAGGGGCATTGCGAATATCAATCTGCGCATGATGTTCTTCAAGAATTTTTCGAGCCAGGCTCATGCTCAGCCTGCAATCATACTGGCTTTCATGCCCGATAAAGGGATTGAAAAAATGCGCCAGTGTTTCCGACGGCATTCCATCCCCGTCATCAGTAAATTCAAGAGAGAGCGCGTCTTTATCGCCCCGGCTGCTGACGGTCCAATTCCCTCCATTTGGCATAATGTGACAAGCGTAATCCGTAAGATGTCGAAAGACATGTGCCATTTTTTCACGATCAATAAAAAAATTTCCGTTATACGCCCAATGCCGATGAACATGGATTTGTCGCTCTTCAAGCATTGTGTCAAACTCTGCAAACATTTCTTCAAGAAATTCTGTCACCGGGACACGTTGCTTTGCTAATATGCTCTTTTCATTTTGTGACAAGCGTCGAAAGCCATCGAAAATCTCTTCGATCCGGGTCACACTGCCAGACAAGGCCTGAGAAGGCAGTACGCTGTCTTCAGCATGCTGCCCGTCAAGCTCTTCGGCGACTCCCCGGATACGTTGAAGGGATGGCTTAAGCTGATCATGAAAAAACTCCGCCAGTTGACCAAGCTCCTTCATCTGCTCGTTGAAGACTCTTTGGCTTGTGAAGCGTATATTTGATAAGGAGATAGACACTTGACCCGCCAATGACACGATAAAATTCAGATCGTCTTGTGTGAATGTTGCGTTATGTTCGAAACCATACACTGTAAAGATACCGATTTCACAACTGTCTATTCGCATTGGAACCAGCATGAGGCACTCAAGTCCGGGGTATTCCACCGCCAAAACGTTCAGTTGCTCGTCAAACTCGACATCCTGGATCAGAAGGGGAACGTCTTTTTTGATCGTGTCCCATAAAATCCGATCGCCGGCAAGGGGCTTGGCAGCGAGCAGAAGATCGTCGGGCCTCCCGTATGAGACGCCGATTTGGAGACGCTGCGTGTCTTCATCTATCAAAAGAATCGCACAATGCTCAATTCCAAGCTCCCCGTAGACCGAAGATAAAGTGAGCTGCAAGAGTTCATCGCGGTCCGGGATCATCGTAATCGTTTTCCCAATATCATTCAGCAGGGATAATTCTCGAATTTTTGCATCAAGCCGGCGCCGGGCTTCATCGACTTCCGTATACAACTCCGCCAACTGCATATTCGAATCAACAGCTTTGGCCATCAATTCATTAGAAAGCTGGTAAGCGCGTTCGAGTTCTTCTGTGCGCTGCTGAACCTTCTCCTCAAGCTGACGGTTCAGCTCTTTCTGGCGCTTATATGAGCTGCGCAACTGATTTTCCAGCTCCCAGTTGCGTCGCTTCATTTCAAATTTTTCAAGATTATCGCTGATACTATAAGAAAGCTTTGACACAAAGTCATCCGATTTTGTTAAATAATCAGAGGCACCATTTTTCAGAGCGCCCACAGCTAGCCCTTCAGAACCGTTGTCAGTCATCATAATGACTGGTACATCAGTATGATTTCGAACGATTTTTTGTAAGAGACTCAGTCCATCGGTATCGGGCAGAGAGTGCTCCAGGAGGATCAAATCACAGTGATGCTGTGCCATATAGTCTAAGCCGTCAGCGCCGTTTGAAGCTGTCACCACCGTATATTTCTGTTGTTGCAGGATTTCCAGAATAGATTCCTGGGCCGATTCACTGCCGCCTATGAGTAAAATATTCGCTCTCATGATCTCTGCGGAACGTCATGAATACGCCGATTATGGCGTATTCTTTCATGCACTTGATGAATTTCACGAATCTTTTTTGAACGTTACACAATATTCCATCGATTCATAAAAAAAGAAACTATCTCGAAAGTGAGGCTGCTGTCAAGACATTTTTTCTCAGCGTCATCTTCAAAAGTCTTCTTGCAGCGCTGCAGCTGAGAGAGGATGCGGCTTCCGTCTTCTCCCCATTCTTTTCCAGGAACGCCGCAACAGGAATCATGAAGAAGGTTACACGATCGTTCCAGTAACCCGAATCACCTCTTCAACCGTCGTGATGCCCTCTTTCATCTTTCGAATCGCGCTCTCACGCAAGGTCTGCATCCCTTCTTTAAGAGCCTCCTCTTTTATATCGTGGGCACCGGCATTGTTATGGATCAGTGCCCGAATTTTCGGGCTTACCGGCATGACTTCAAAAATAGCGCTCCGTCCATAATAGCCGGTCCCGCGACATTTTCCACAGCCTTCTCCCTTTTGCAGCAACACGCCGCGCATGGAAGGATCGGCCGCAAGCTTAAGGGCCGCAAGTTCGGTGGAACTCGGCTTACAGGCAGCGCCGCAATTGTCACAGACTTTCCGCACGAGACGCTGCGCCAATACCGCGATTAAGGTCGATTCAACCAGAAAAGGCTCTGCGCCCATATCTACCAGACGGGCAATCGCTGAAGGAGCATCGTTGGTATGTAAAGTGCTCAGGACCAGATGACCTGTTAATGCCGCATGAATGGCATTGTCAACCGTTTCAGTATCCCTGATCTCTCCAACCATGATCACATCCGGGTCCTGGCGCACAATGTTCCGAAGAGCCGTGCCAAAGGTTAAGCCCACATTCGCTCGAACAGCGATTTGGTTTAAATGTTCATTGAGCATCTCGATCGGATCCTCGATCGTCATGACATTGATTTGCTCGGTAGACAATTTTTCAAGCGTCGAGTAGAGGGTCGTTGTTTTGCCGCTTCCGGTTGGTCCGGTGATCAGGATGATCCCGTTACTTTTCGCAATAAAGGACATATACTGTTCGGCTTCCGCTTCCGAGAACCCCAGCTCTTCGATATTCTGCACCAGCGTGCCTCTGTCGAGAACGCGGATAACGACTTTTTCGTCGTAGGCAACGGGCATGGTGGAGACACGCAGTTCGATGTCCCTCCCGTGAAAACGGGTCTTGATGCGTCCATCCTGCGGGCGGCGCTTTTCGGCAATATCCATACGCGACAGCATTTTGATACGTGAAATGATCGCAGCATTAACGGATTTCGGCATACGATGGATGTTGTGCAGGAGTCCGTCAATACGCAGCCGAATCTGGCTGTACTCCCGTTTCGGTTCAATATGAATATCGCTGGCCCGTTGCTCAAAGGCATAATTAAACAGTAAATTGACGGCGTTGACAATGTGTTTGTCCGTATAGCGGATATTGACGTCGGTATATTGTTCCAGGTTCCCAAAATCGATCCGCCCTCCGAGGTCTTCTTCAGCCGCCTTGACAGACGTTCGAAAACCATGAAATTCTTTCACAATTTTCAAAATGTCCGTTTTCGTGCTGATGACAGGCTTCACTTTCATCCCTGAGACTCTCCGGACGGTTTCAAGGGCTTCGATGTCCCAGGGATTCATGACAGCCACCGTTAGAAGCTCATGCTCTTCGTCGCTGTGAATCGGCACGATCAGATGCTTGACGGCAAACGGTTCAGACAGCTTGGACGTCACGGTTTCCATATCCAGTTTAAGCGGATCGAGACGGGTAAAGGGAAGCCCCCAGTGAGTCGCCAGTGTCTTCATGATCAACTCTTCCGTCAGGATATCCTCTTTACTCCGGGGCAGCCGTAAATGCATAGAACTGATGACATCCACCACTGTCACCTCCTCGACCAGCCAATTTTTAGAAGATTTCACTCTGGAATTATTGTGACTTTCTTTTAACAATCTTGATTGAAGCAGCTTCTGATGCTTGTCCTTCTGTATCAAGATCTCTTGTTCCTGTTCCTGCCCGAGAAGATCGTTTTCTCTTAAGACCGAACAGACAAAATCTGCATCAAAGGTATTGGAAGCCATAGCGTAGATTTCTTTTCCTCAAACTCTCAGGCATTGTGTCATAATGCCTGTTACGAATATGTTATGTGTCTAACAACTGTAGAACATGACAGACAAATTTCCTCCTGCGGTTCTGCGCAAAATTGTCCCACCGCAGCACTTCTCAGGCAGAAACAACAGAAGGGATGAAGGATCAACTCCGTCGCTTTTGTCCTCCATCCCTTCGGGTGTCCCGCATCACAGCGCAGAAATCGTCTTCAGATTTTCGGAACGCACCTTGTGATCTACTGCAGAATTTCTTCAAGAACCTCGGTACTAAAGCCGATATTATCAATGCCGATCGACTTTCCGTGAAATGAGAGCCACGATGTATGCGCATAGTCAAGCTGATAGCGGCGCAGGTCTCCGGCAAGGTCTGCCTGAACCAGCGTCCAGCCGTCACGCCAGATCCTGCTCTGTAAAGGCATGTAAATATAGTTCCCGGAAAGCCCTTCTGAAGCAGCCTCGCCCGGTGTCTCCGGAAGGTAAGCCACATAGTATTCCTTCCCGTCTCCAGCCTGGACCTTCACAATCAGCTTAAACTCTGGTCCGGCTTTCACCATGGCCATGAAGAACGGCTGCGAAGATAATTGACCGATAGCGCTCTTCGGATATGTGATCACAATATCTGACGCATTACTCGATTCTGCCGACAGGAAGGTGTTCACGTCAGTCGAACGGGGCCTGATGCCTGCGATAACGACTCCATCAAACAGTTCGTCACGGCGCGAACTTCCGACTTGTCGCACATCAGAGGCAAAAGATTCCTCGGCAAGCCGCACGCTTCCGCTGCCGAAATGCAGCTTCCAGCCATTTTGCAACGGCGGCACTCTGTCTTCAAAATCGGTGATCGGCGTAAATACCTGTCCTTTCAGCGTCACCTTCCGCAAGGAGACGCTTTCGCTTCTTACGACAAAACGATCGGCCCCAAGGTACGTATGGCCGGTTGCATCCAGCAGATCCAGTAACAGATCCCGTTTCATTTCATGCCATCCGCCGTCCAGCAATGCTGCATCAAGCGGATAAAACACATAGTTTTCAATACGTTTCCACGGTGTTCCTGCAAGAGACAGCGCCGCGGCCTCCTCAGGCGCGTTCAAGACTTCGATTATGCGTGAAGCGCCATGCTGCGCATTGGTCAAGGGCTCTTCCGTCGTATAACAGAGATAATACGGCTCTCCCCTCTCTGCAGCAGTCACACGGGCACAGAACGTGAACGGCTCTGTGCCTTTCACGTCAAAGCGTAATGCTGCCTGTGGCAGAGTCTTGCCCGCAGGATATACAGCGGTCATGGCAGCAGCATTGACGCGCCCCTTGACGTTGGAGCTTTTTTGCAAGCTGATCGCTGCATCTACTCCACCTGAAATTCTGCCAGAACCTTTGCCCTGCACGAGCTTCCATCTGGATCGTTCTGACGGCGAAATCGCCCGGGACTGCGCCGTACGTTCTTCTGCCGGAAAGGTCGTTTCCAGGACGAAATTTGATATCTCAGACACATTGCCGCTCCGATCAATAGAGCGCAGAGCAAAAGAGTAGGTCTGATCCGGCAGCAGATGAGCGACAACAAATTCCTCCACTTGTCCCGGCGCATTCGGAACAGGCGGCAGTGCGACTTTCTGCGCGCGTTCCCAGGGGAATTGCTGCATAATTTCTCCATCAGGCGGCAGTGGGAAATAACGAATGTCGTAGGCAGCGACCGACAAATCCTCCAAAGACGCCCGAGTGACCGGTCCCGCAGCGTCGGCAGAAGCGGTCCAACGCAGCATTACGCTGGAAGATGTCGGATAGAAGGCTCTTAAATCAGCCACGGCCGCCGGAGACGTCAGATCCTGAGTCCGAGCTTCCAGCGGGCTGGAAAGCGGCGAAAGATTACCAGCCTCATCGATCGCCCGAACAGCAACGTAATACGGAGTATTCTCTTCCAGACCGCTGATGGTATATTCCATCAGACTTCCGGGAGGCCCCGGCTGCAAATCGTCTACCCCCAGCGACGCGCTGTCCCAGTTATCTTCGCCCAAAGGCCCCAGGCTGTAGCGAAGTGCATAAGACGCAGGTGTCTCGTGCTTGGCATCGTCGGCAATGACTGTCCAGGACACGGTCAGGGACTGCTTGTCGGCCTGTGCCACAGTCAGATCGTCGATCGCCTGCGGCGCAATGGTGTCCGTTGTATACGCGATCGCCACATTCGACAGCGGCGAACGTTCCTTACTGCTGTCCAAGACTTTGATCCCGAAATAGTAGCACATATTCGGTGAGAGGGTTTCGACAGTAATCGACTCCATTTCACCAAAGGTTTTCGGCACCAGCTTGTGTTTCACCCTTTCAGCTGTAGTCCATTTTTTCAGACCTTCGGGTGACTCGGCATAACGAATCTCATACTTCACAACCCGGTCGGCCATCCGATCCTTCGGAGCGGTCCAGGACAGGGTCACACTCGTTTCCGTCCCCGTGACAAAGGTCAGATCGTTGATATGCTGGGGGAGAACTTTGCCGATTAGCGCGATGTTGGAAAGCCCGGAGAGATTTTTGGCATCATCGATCGTTATCATGGCCACATAATAGCTGCGATCTTTTCTCAACCCCGTAATCGTATACTCTTGCGCTGTTCCGGCTGCATCCGGCAACGGTTCGCCCTGAATCAACGTGGCCTTCTTCCATTGTTTAACGTGTTTCTCTTTTTCAGCAAAACGGATATCGTAAAAAGCCGCTGTCCCGCGATCAGCATTATCACCCGGCGCAGTCCAACTGAGTTTTACGTCGCCATTCGCCTGTCTTTCAGCCTTTAAATCGACAATCGCGGACGGTGCACTTGTATCTTCAGGCGACCATTGTGCAGAATTTGATAATGGACTCATATTGAGCTGCTCATCAATGCTCTGCAACGCAAAGTACACAGTCTCCTCACTTGACGGCACCTGCACAACCGTTTTCTGATACGTTCCGGCGCTCAAAGGCTTCGGGACAGGTCTCGCCACTGTCATAGCGTTCCAGTTCTCTTCAGTCACAGGCTCATATCCATAACGAATATCATACCTGGTCGCGCTTCCCTCAAAATCGTTATCCCCTGGAGCCGTCCAGCTGAGCTCGATGTTCCGCAATCCTCCTGCAGCCTCACCGCCATCCCGCGCAACCAGGTCCGCCACATCTGCCGGCGGCATGGTGTCAGGACGACGCAGCTCAACCACATTTGACAGCGCCGACGTCTGCGAGCTCTCATCCATACCAGCGTCGCTCCCCAACTTGACAGCCCAGAAAATCTGTTCGTAGGGCGGCAGACCGCGCACACGGATTCTTTCCGGGCTTCCCGGCTCTTTAACGCTCAAATCGTCCAGAACGTGAGGACGTGCAGAACGGGCTTTGTCCCAGGTGTCTTCCGTAATTTTCGAGGAACTGTAGCGAATGTCGTAGGGCAGTCTGTCCTGTAAAAAGACCCCGCCAGGCGTGGTCCAGCTCAGAACCACCTCATCCTCTGAAAAGTCAGCGATTTCAAGATCAGTAATAACATTCTCCGACGTGTAGACCCGTACAATATTTGATACGGGCGACACGTTTCCTTCCACATCAAAGGTTCTCACAGCAATATAATACAGCGTATTCACACGAAGCCCAGAAAGCAGAAGATGTTCTTCATCTCCCTGCGGCGAGGGTTGAGGAATCCCAGTGGCAACACGAGCCTCAGACCATCTTGCTTCTGTTAACGGACGATCCGAATAGCGCACATCATATCCTGCAGGAATACCGTGCAAGTCGTCATCTCCCGGGGAAATCCAGCTCAGCCGCACCGACGTGCCGTCCATCTGTTCAGCAGTCAAGGTTGTAATCATGCCGGGAGCGACGGTATCGCTGGTGGACACTTCAAGCTGATTCGAGAGAGGCGAGGTATTACCGTCAGCATCAACCGCCGTCATCGCAAAGTAATATCTGGTGTTGGGCGACAGACCAGTCACCCGGACGCGCTGTCTTGTGCCAGCAGGTTCCGGATCCGGGAGCAGAGGAACCGACCGCGCATCGGGCCAGCTTGCCGGAGTGATCGACGTCTGGGAATAGCGGAGAGTGTATGATGTCGCCTGCCCTTCCATCCCATCTTCCCCGGGAGCCGTCCATTCCAAGACCACAGAATCAGCTTCAACCGAACGAGTCTTCAGATCAGCAATACTTACAGGAGCCAGATTGTCTCGGGTTTTGGCCCGGATGATATTCGACATTTCCGACTCATTTCCAAAAGCATCGACGCTTTTCACAGCAACATAATAGCTGGAATCGCTTTTCAAATCGCGAATAACAAAGGATTCTTTTGTCCCGGCCGTTGAAGGCTGCAAGCTATTTGCCACATCCTGAGCCAAATCCCATTGCTTAATCTGCGTCAGACTCGGCGCAATCCGAATGATCTGCGCGGCTGCCTGGCCGCGACCCCCGTCATCTCCTGTTGCCGTCCAGGCGATCGTGATGCTGTCAGTCTCTACATTTTTGGCAAAAAGATCGAGAATCGGTCCCGGAGGCACAGTATCAACTTTTGGGATCTGGATCACATTTGACAGTGCTGAAGAGTTCCCCTGGGCATCATAGGATTTCAAAGCCAGATAGTAGGCCGAATCTTTTGGACCTTCCGTGACCGTAAAGGTCTCCAGATGTTGCGGACGCCCCGGAAGCGGTGCTGTTGGCAAACGGCTTGCCGTGTCCCAGCTCTCTTCGCTGATCGGGCGAAGAGCGTAGCGGATATCGTAGCCGGCAACGCCCATGCTGTCCTGCTCGGGAGCACTCCAGTTCAGAGTGACGCCATCGGCTCTCAGTTCTTCGATCGCAAGATCGCTGACGGCAGTTGGGGGAAGAGTCTCTACGGTCTCGATACGAAGAATATTCGAGGTCTCGGAAACGTTCCCCTCGGCATCTACAAGCCGTAGTCCGACAAAATACGGGGTATTTTGGCGCAGCCCTGTGAGGGTGAAACTTTCCTGTGTGCCTGCCTTCGAAGGGATTGGGAGGTTTTCAGCGGACACAGCAGTGCGCCATTCCCGGATTTCTCTGAGATTTCCGGCATAGCGTAATTCGTATGAAGCCGCCTGCTGTCCGTTCGCATCTCCCTGCGCGGTCCATCCCAGTTTCGCCCAGTCACGCCCAAGGCTTTCAAGATGCAAATCACTAATTGTCGGGGCATCTATACTCTGTGGCACAGACACGAGCGTATGGGGACGCCACACGGCTTCATTCGACATTTGGGAAATATTCAAGGAATCATCGACCACTTTCAGGCCCCAAAAAATTTCGCGATCGTCCCAGGGCTTTGGTACTTGAATTTTTTGCAGCATTCCTGCAGGCAGCGGAGCCGGAAGGTTCTCGACCTGAGTCGCCCGCATCCAGTTCTCTTCCGTGATCGCTTCAGGCGCAAAACGGAGATCGTATTGCGCTGCCGTGCCTTGTCCGCCGTCACCACCCGATGCGATCCAGCTCAACTCAAGGGTCGTTGCATTCAGTTCTGCCACCTTCAGACTTTGAATCTGAGCAGGGGGCGTATTATCCACTGGAATGAGCTTGGCTACACTGGAAAGTGGTCCCACGGGAACAAGAGAACCGGCCACCTTATCCATAATCTTCATGGCCACAAACACGGGTTTGTCAACTGCTAACGGCACATGTTCCAACTGGTGCGTCTCCCGCTTTCCTGCAGCAGCCAGTTGCAAGGCTGTGTGATATGGAAACGCCGTATCCCAGTTCTCTTCCGTGATCGCTTCAGCCGCAAAACGGATATCATACCTGGCTTCCGGCGTATACGCGCCAAGAGGCGCTGTCCAGCTCAATGTAAGCGAATTGTCGTCATATTCCATCACAACTAAATCAGCCACATAGCCTTCAACATTCGATTTCAGACCTTGATTGTCAAATGCTCGCGGGCCAGCCTTGATCACTGTGGGACCAGACGGCGTCTGGATGCCCATTCGTCCTGGCCCTGAAGAGATCACACTGATACTCGGCGCGTCTGAGCTGCTTGCCGCCACCGCCATCTTCCGCCCAATCTCACCGTAGTAACCTGAATGATGAGAATTGCCTCTGAAGCTCTGCCAGGCGATCTGCGGCGCAGTGCTGCCTTTGCGTTCAATCGTCCAGGCATGCATCCGATTATCTTTGGACCCGACAAAGACTTCAAGCGTTCCATTGCCGTCCGTGTCTCCAAGCGCCGGTGTGGCGGAAATTTCTCCACCAGTGCTCTTAGGCCATCCAGGCAGAAGACGTCCGTCAGCTCCCCAGGCATAGACCTTGCTGTCTTTCGACCCGATCACCACTTCCAGAACACCATCTCCATTCAGATCGCCAAGCACCGGAGACCCTACGATTTCAGCATCTGTGACCGTCGGCCAACCTGTAACAAGCTGGCCGTTTGCATCCCAGGCATACACTTTTCCGTCTTTACATCCGATCACCACTTCCAGACGCCCATCATTCGTCAAATCGCCGAGAGCCGGAGAGGACGGAATCTGATGCCCGGCAATCACCGGCCAGCCGGATTTCCGCTCACCATAGCGATTCCATACAAAGACCTTATCCCAGGAGCCAACAATCACCTCCAGCTCGCCGTCATTATCCAGATCGCCGACAGCCGGAGAAGAGGGCACCACATGCTCTGTTGCAGCAGGCCAGCCTTCTATCGCAGTCCCATCGCCTTTCCAGGCAAAGACACGATGGTTATCCGTGCCGACAATCACCTCGACGATCCCGTCTTGATCGAGATCCGCCAGAGCCGGCGACGAATACACAAACAAGCCGGTGGGCTTTGGCCAGCCTCGTACAACGGTTCCATCAGCATTCCAGGCATAGACTTTATTATCAAAGGACCCGATCACCACTTCCGGGAGCTGATCGCCATCAATATCGCCCACTGCCGGCGAGGAGTAAATGACGCTGCCGGTGACCGCCGGCCAGCCAGGGAGCAACGTCCCGTTGAAGTTCCAGGCATAGACCTTATTATCGAAGGAACCGACAACAATGTCTAAATGACCATCGCCATTGAGATCCGCCAGCGCTGGTGATGAACGCACCGAATCACCGGTTGTCACCGGCCAGCCGGGCATGAGCGTTCCATCCGGTTTCCAGGCGTAGACCATGTTATTGTCGGAACCAACGACGATCTCCTGAATCCCGTCATTATCAATATCTCCGATGACAGGAGAGGAATTCACCGGCGCCCCGGTGTCCTGCGGCCAGCCATGCGGAGCGAATTGCGCTTCGACAGCTCCACCCTGGCAGAGTAAACCCAGCAAACAAACCGTCAACAACACTGTACGTTTCATTCTACAACACTGGCGCATTGGCATCATAAGGCTGTAAAGTAAATCAACGTCCGCAAGGTAACATGAGGCCTGAACGCCTCTCAGGCAACACGTGAGCTGCCCTGTCATCACTTCAGGACACTTTGATCACTTTGTTTCGCTAAAGGCACTGTGAAATAAAAGGTGGCTCCGGCCCCGACCTGACTCTCCAGCCAGATGGCGCCTCCATAAAGTTCGACAAGTTTTCTGGAGATGGCCAGCCCGAGTCCGGTCCCGTTATATTCACGGGTCAATGAACCATCGACCTGACGGAATTCATCAAAAAGAATGGCAAAATCTTCCTGCTCGATCCCAATCCCCTGATCCGCCACGCTCACAATCAAGGTCGCAATATCCGATGCAAGAGACTCTCGCACATAGACTCTTCGCGGATCGTCAGACGAAAGTGATGACGCGCAAAATGCAGAAATCGTAATTTGTCCTGAGGATGAAAATTTAATCGAGTTATCAAGCAGGTTGTATAAGACTAATTTGACCTTGTCGCGACTGCACAGACAATCCGGCAAATCTCTCTCGATCTCAACTTTGAGCCGCAAGCACTTCTCATCGGCTTTTCCGTGAAGCTCCTGCAGGACGTCATGTACAATTGTCGAGAACTGGATGGATTCCATTTTCAACGTAACCTGACCAGCATTCAGCATGGAAACTTCAATCACATCGTTCAAGACGCGCAAGAGGTGACTGCCGCTGTTTAAAACCATCGTTAACTGACGAGACTGATTTTCGTTTAAAGAGCCGCTGTAGCCTTGTAAGAGCAGTTCAGTAAAGCCAATAATTGAATTAAGGGGTGTCCGAAGTTCATGCCCTATATTCGCCAGAAATTCCGACTTCAATCGATCCAGTTCCCGTAATCGCCCGTTCGCATGATCCAGCATGGCGTAGTTTTTTATCAGTTCCCGGTTCGATACGCGGAGCTGGGCCACGAGCTGGTCGCGTTCGAGCTTGATACGGCTCCGCTCCACTGCTTGCTCAACAAGAGAAAGTATCTGCTCGACCAGAAACGGCTTTCGCACATACGCATCCACCTGCTCTCCAATCGCACTAATCGCCAAGTCTTCATCCCCATACGCCGTCATGAGCACGACCCCAACCCCCGGGACGATTTCACGGATGCGTTTCAGGACCTCCAAGCCCGACAGATCCGGGAGGTTATAGTCCAGCAGAATGACATCTGGCCTGAAGGAGGAAAGCCCTTCAAGACACGCCTGGGCACTCAAGGCTTGCATCGTCTTATACCCATGTTTTTCAAAAGTGGTCCGCAGAAAATCGAGAACATCTTCTTCATCATCGACAATCAGGATCTTGGGCCAAAAAGGCTGCTCGCTCGCTTTACCCTGAAGATACTGAAGCTCTTCTACCAGTCTGGATGCCTCAAAAGGTTTCATGAGGCAGCGATCCGCGACAATGGGGTAAGTCGTCGTTCCGAAACAAATCCCATTTTTGAGATCGCTTTCATCAAGATAGAGCGCTGAAGTCATCAGCACGGGAATATGCTTGAGCCTGGGATTACGTTTGAGATTCCAGCAGAGTTCAAAACCATTCACCTTTTGCAGCAATGCATCGAGAATAATGACGTCCGGCGTTTCCTGCTCGGCACGCTCTTCGGCTCGTTCCGCATCATGAATGGCTTTGACCTGATAGTCCTGCTCTTCTAAATAGCTCGTCAGATTTTTACACAAATTCGAGTCGTCACAGACTATTAATACTCTCTCCATAAAATATTCCTGCGGCCACAAGGCAGCTCATCAGCTTTATATTCATTATTTCATCTAAAATATAGCAAAATACTTCAGGGGTTGTCAAGACAAAAACCGTGAAAGATATTCTTCCCAAAAAGTTTCCAGTCGTTTCCATGAAAAAGTTGATTTTTACCCGTATAAAACTTGACACGTTTTCCGCCCTGGTTCAGAGAAGATTACACATTACTTTGTTTATGTCTGGGACTTAACGGCCCAATCTTTCAACCAGTACAAGAGAAATGCTCTCACGTAAAGTGTACGCGTAAAACATGGGATGACCCTGTGGGGGGTTCTCACGCAGGTCTCACCGAGCGGTGTATAATGACAACGTGACGAGCGTCCGCTATCGCTCGACACCCTACGTCAACAGGTGAAATTTGTAAAGTTTTTATGCCGCAGGCACAACAACGTGTGTACTTTGGCGGGGAGGCATCTTGATGTATGAGCAGAAAAGATTTTTTATTTACGTCTGAATCGGTTACTGAGGGACATCCGGATAAAGTAGCAGACCAAATCTCGGATTCCGTCTTAGATGCGATTATGGCCGAAGATCCGATGGGACGTGTGGCGTGCGAAACTATGGTCACAACAGGGATGGCCCTGGTAGCCGGTGAAATCACCACAAGCTGCTACGTCAATATCCCGAAAATCGTTCGTAACACCATTAAGCAGATCGGCTATACCCGCGCGAATTTTGGCTTTGACTATGAAACCTGTGCCGTACTCACATCAATCGACGAGCAATCGCAAGACATCGCAATGGGCGTCAATCCCGGCGGAGCCGGCGATCAGGGCCTGATGTTCGGCTATGCCTCGAATGAAACCGATGAATTGATGCCGTTACCGATTATGCTGGCCCATAAGCTCACCATGCAGCTGACCAAAGTGCGCCGCGATGATCTGCTGCCCTATCTGCGCCCGGACGGAAAATCGCAGGTGACCGTAGAATATGTCAACGGCAAGCCAAAACGTATCGATACTGTCGTGATTTCATCACAACACGACGCCAAAGTCAGCCTCAAAGAACTGCGTGAAGGGATTATTGAAAAAGTGATCCTGCCGGTTCTGCCGGAAGGGCTGTACGATCCTGAAAATATTACCTACCATATCAACCCCACCGGGCGTTTCGTTGTTGGCGGTCCGCAGGGAGATTGCGGGGTGACCGGACGAAAAATTATTGTTGATACGTACGGTGGAGTCGGGAGTCACGGCGGCGGCGCCTTTTCCGGAAAGGATCCGACAAAGGTTGATCGCTCGGCATCGTATATGGCGCGGCATGTGGCAAAAAATCTTGTGGCTGCAGGTGCTGCCGAACGTTGTGAAGTCCAGCTTGCCTACGCCATTGGTGTGGCAGAACCGGTCTCAGTGATGGTGGATACCTTCGGAACCAGTAAAGCTGACAATGCGAAAATGGTCCAGACAATTCGTGAGATTTTCGAATTAACGCCTGCCGGTATTATCAAAGCGCTCAACCTGCGCCGTCCGATTTACCAGAAGACCGCATCTTACGGACACTTTGGCCGTCGTGAACCAGAATTTACCTGGGAAAATACTGATAAGGTCGATGCGATCAAAAACGCGCTCAACCTGTAAGACGCTCTGCAGAGCGGACAGGCATCACAGAACAGCCGTCAGGCAGCAAGCCTGACGGCTGTTTTTTTTCCAGCAGCGGACACGTACAGAATCTATTTGCAGCAACGGAACCCGGCTCGGTTGCTGCTGGTATGCGGAGCATTGACCCAGAACTCCAGAGCACATTCTGCACAGCTTTCGCTGCTCCAGGCCCCGCCGCGCACTTTTACACCTTCTTCCAAAGATCTCCCAACCCACTCCCAGACACTGCCGTTTAAATCGTAGACCCCATAGCCGCTGACACAGCTTGTCGGATTTTCACCAATGCGGGTCGGCCCGTCAAAAGGACTTTCGGAATTACATTTTGTGCCGTCGTAGGTCGGCCCGTAGGGATAGCGTAAGCCTCGAGGACCACGGCAGGCCTGCACCCATTCCTTGTCGGTACACAAGCGTTTCCCCCTGGACTCGCAGATCGCTTTGGCTTCCTGCCAGGTCACATTGGTTTGCGGTAATTCTCCGATCGTATTCGGGTATTCATACTTATCCATATAAAAATTTCCGATCCGCACCATGTTCTCGGTATCCATCTGCTCCTGGGCCGCAAGCTGACGGGAAGCCACGACACACGAACAGCTCAGAACGACTGCAATAACGGAAAATGCATGCAAGGATTTTTTCATCATCTTTTTCACTGCCGCTGACAATACGGAACCCACAGAAACGATTTCGTCTCTTTACTGCACGATTTTTCCGTATCCCCGCAGTATCAGCGATTCCATCAAGAGACTGTTTCCCAGAAGATTAGTCAAAAAAAACCCCGTCCGGAAGTCCGGACAGGGCTTTTTCAACGAGAACACGACGATACAATCGTCTAGCGCTTAACGAAGACCGATAAGACGATTATCGGCAACAACTTTGACAAACTGAGCACGTCGGTTCTGTGCGCGGCCTGCATCAGTTTCATTGGAGGCGATCGGCACAGATTCGCCATAGGTTTCACCGGCAATAATGCCTCTGGCCAGCTTTCTTGAGCTGACGATACGGGCCGGATCAATGCCTTCATCATAAACCAGATAGTACACTGCAGCGCGGGCGCGTCTATTCCCCAGCCCCATATTGTAATTTTCTGTGCCTATCCAGTCGGTATGTCCCTGCACTTCCAGGACAGTGTCTGTGCAGAGGCGCATATATTTACCAATCCGTTTCAACGCTGCGATTGCTTCCGGCGTCAGGGTGGATTTATCAAAGTCGAAATGCGCCATCACCAGTGCCTGCCGGCAATCAAAACCCGCAGCAGCCGAAGGCGCTTCTTTGGGCGGACGCGGAATCTCCGATCCTGCGTTGGGCAAGGCAACAGGTGCATCAAGATCAACAGAAGGCCCTACCGGAACTTCCACTTCCACTTCACGCACCGGGCTGTAAGTCAAACCCGCAGTATACCTGTAATGCGGTGATTCATACATCGGTTCTTCAGCAAAAATTCTTGAGCCGCCAGCGACTGTCAGAGCAATGCCGTTTCCAAAACCAGCCCGCGCTCCTGCCATGAACATGCCACCGTCCTGCACAACATCCAACTCTTTGCCGTCTTCAAACATCGGAATATAGTCTTTATCTTCAAAAGAATGGTAGAAATTTGCTTCACCAAAGAGTTCGAACACGTTGTCTACGATCGGCAGCGCCAGCCCGGCCCCATAAAACACTGTACTGCCGTATTCACGGAATAAGGGATTTGTTCCGAAACGCTCATATCGCGGACGCCGATACGCAGCGTTCACCTCGCTGAAATCACGGCGGTCCTGATCATAGTCAGTAGCAATTTGATATGCGGCCTGTCCGTAAAAACGAGCACTTCCCACTGCGGTTCCCATAGAAGCACCGACCCGGATTCTGGTGTTATCAGCCCCAATCCCCTTTTCAGGATCGCTGCCTGTCGGTAAAAATACCTGAACATAGGGCGTAAACCAGTCACTTAACTGGTAGCGCATCCCAAGAGCCAGGTCTCCAAAACCACTTTCACTGACATCGTCCTGCACGGCAAGATCATTTGCAGCACGGCTGCTGGTCGAGGCTGTGGGAATTTTCAGAAAATTCATCGGAGCAGAAGCAAAAAGCTCCAGTCGATCGCTAAGACCGTAGGCACCGCCAACAGTCAGTTCCATGAGTTGAGGAAAGCGCGGATCGCCCGGCAGACAGAAACGGCTGTAATCCATATAGAGACCGACTCCGAATCTCCCCTTATCATAGGTGGTCGGACTAAAAAGACTGTACAAACCAGCCGGCCCGAATTTTGTAGGAGTGTCTGACAGCCATTGTTCTTCTTTCAGACGCGGCAGTGTCTCCTGTGCGCCGGCAGCAGCGACCATCAGCCCCACAAACGCAAAAATCATTAAGATGCCAGAAATTTTTCGCATTCTGGATACCTCCTTACATGAATGAAAAGTTTAGATGATGTATGACTCTATAGAACAACAACAGTTCGAAAAATCATAAATATAAGACAGTCTACATAAAAAAAGTATAAAAAAGCCTCGCGTTGTTGTCAAGTCTTTTTTGGAGAATAATTCATGAATTCCGACAGACGTTTCTTTCTCCAGAAGATTTTCTTGCAACACAAGCTAAACTCTATGTCTGCCAGGCACATTGTCAAGTCTTTTTTCTGCTTTCCGTGAAATTTTCCCGAAATATTTTGCGAAAAATTGCTTGACTTTAATAAGGCGACGACTCAGCAAGACATCAGGTGCTATGTCTCCGGACGAATCTCCTGACAGCCCTTTGTGGAAAGAGCTTCATAAAAACGTGCTCATCTGAAAAATTGAGGGGCCGGAGCTCCATATCACACAGATCTCGCTGAATTGGCCGAAATATCATGAGTGGAGGTGAAGAGTATGTCAAGACGTTGTGACGTGTGTGGAAAAGGTCCGCAATTCGGACATGCAGTCAGCCATGCGCACAATTTAACCAAACGGCGCTGGAATCCAAACCTGCAAAAAGTTCGTGCAGTAGTCAACGGATCGGTAAAGCGCATGAAAGTTTGTACGCGCTGCCTGCGTTCAGGTAAGATCCAGAAAGCCGTCCGCTAGCGCGAAACAGCAGCACGGTACAGGCCGTCAGACTCCTGAAGAGTCTCTGACGGCCTGTTTTCTTTTCCCGCAGCATCTGCACGTTTCTGCATGCCTGCCGCTGAAACAGCCGCCTGTTTGTCGTCTCCAGGCAAAAAAGTGGAAAAATTTTCTTGCAGAAAACTCTTCAGGAAAGTAGAGGACCTGAAGTAAGGAGTGATACAGGATCATGAACGTATTTCTGACGATAACACCGTGCTGGACCAAAAAACTTGTTCGACAGCTTCTCCCGGGGATCGTTTTCGCCGTTCTGCTGATCAGGCTGCCTCTGACAGCCTGCGCCGCCCAAGTCTATACCATTCCGATCAAAGGTCCGATCGATCGCGGATTCGCGTCCTATGTGCTGCGTGTCCTGGAACACGTCGGCAATGCAGACGCTGTTATCCTGGACCTCAATACCCCGGGAGGACTTGTGGACGAAGCCCTCCAAATTCGAGACGCCCTCGTGAGCACTGAGATCACGACAATCGCCTACATTAACAAACGCGCGATTTCGGCTGGTGCGTTGATCGCCCTTGCTGCGGACCATATTGTGATGAGTCCTGCTTCGTCAATCGGGGCTTCAACACCGATTCAGATCGATCTGTCCGGACAGGGCAGACCGGTCAGTGAAAAATATTTGTCCTATTTTCGAGCGGAAATGCGTTCAACTGCCGAAGAAAAAGGCCGACGCGGCGACATTGCCGAAGCCATGGTGGATGCGGCCATTGCAATCGACGGCGTAACTGAATCAGGCAAGCTCCTGACTTTGACCACTGATGAAGCCTTGAGCTATGAAATCGCCGAAGCCCGGATCAGCAGCTTGTCTGGAGTATTGGAGCGCTTCGACCTGAAAGGGGCTGAAATCGTAACGCCCGGCAGGAACTGGGCTGAACAATCGGTCCGCGTCCTGACTCATCCAGCTATCAGCATCATTCTCATGGCCGCAGGCTTTCTGGGCCTCTTTCTCGAATTCAAAACTCCTGGGTTCGGGCTCGGCGGGATTGTCGGGGCGATCTGTCTGGCACTCTTTTTCTGGGGCCATTTCCTGATCCGCCTTGCCGGCTGGGAGGAGCTGATTTTGTTCAGCGCCGGCGTGATTCTCCTGATGCTGGAAATATTCGTCATCCCCGGATTTGGCCTGGCCGGCATTCTCGGTATTCTTGCCATCTTTGCCGCTCTGGCCCTGGCCATGGTCGGCCGTTTTGACCTGCTTACCATTCAGGATATTGTGCGCACAGCCTTAGCACGGGTGTTAATCGCTTTTCTGGGCAGCGCAATCCTCTCGATCATGCTGCTCAAGTTTTTTCCGGGAACCGCTATGGGCAGACGGATTCTCCTGGAAGAGAGTGAAGAAGGCTTTGTGGCTCAAAAGCCTGACCGCTCCGGCCTGATCGGAAAAATCGGCGTTGCGCTCACCCCTTTGCATCCTTCAGGAACCATGCTGCTGGGGCACACACGCTATGATGTCGTCAGTGAAGGCGGCTTTATCGACAAAGATCGCCGCATCGTTGTGCTAGACGTAGAAGGCGTGCGAATTATCGTACGAGAACATGAATAACAGATAGACCAACAGGAGGGAACTCGATATGGGATTTGAAGTTGGAGGAGTTGTACTGATTGCCCTGATTATTATTGGATTTTTCATTTTTTTGTCAGTAGTACCTTTAGGCTTATGGTTTACAGCCCTGTTTGCAGGTGCGCCCGTGGGATTGTTCAAACTGGTGGGAATGCGTTTGCGCCGCGTTCCGCCGAAATTGATCGTCAAACAATATATCACGTCTCGGAAAGCCGGCTTAGGCATCACAACAAACGATCTGGAAACGCATTATCTGGCTGCCGGCGGAAACCGCGATGCCGAGTTTCATGTGACTCAGGTCGTCAACGCAATGATCTCGGCTGATAAAGCCGGTATTGAGCTGGATTTCAAAACCGCGACCGCGATCGATCTGGCCGGACGCGACGTGCTGGAAGCCGTGCAGATGAGCGTGAAGCCGAAGATTATCACCACGCCGAAAATTGCTGCGGTCGCCAAAGACGGCATCCAGTTGACCGCGATCTCCCGGGTGACTGTGCGGGCGATGATCGAGCGTCTGGTCGGCGGCGCCGGCGAAGACACCATTGTTGCCAGAGTCGGCGAAGGAATCGTCACGACTATCGGCTCAGCCTCCAGTCATAAAGATGTGCTGGAAAACCCGGACCTGATTTCCAAACGTGTGCTCGAAAAAGGCCTGGATCACGGAACAGCCTTTGAAATTCTCTCCATTGATATTGCCGACGTGGATGTGGGCAATAATATCGGCGCCAAACTGCAAACCGCGCAAGCCGAAGCCGATAAAAAAATCGCTCAGGCCAAAGCTGAAAGCCGCCGGGCTATGGCCGTGGCCCAGGAACAGGAAATGAAAGCCAACGCCCAGGCCATGCGCGCCAAAGTCATCGAGGCCGAAGCCGAGGTCCCGTTGGCAATGTCGCAAGCCTTGCGGGAAGGCAGAATCGGGGTGATGGATTATTACAATCTGAAAAATACCGTCGCTGATACAGATATGCGCCAGTCAATTTCGGACATGGGCCGCGCTGAAGCCCAGCAACAGCGGCACGACCACGACCGGGAAGATCGCTAAACACCGCCTTCGGCACGATCAGCAGGAGGACCCGTTGTTATGAATGGATTGTTTTATCTCATCGTTGTATATCTGATTTTCTCCAGCTTTGGCAGCGTTGTTAAAAAGCTCCAGCAGCAAACTTCCAGCCAGCAGCCGGCCCACAAGTCCTCAGAGCCGCAACTGGATACAGCGCGCGAAGACGCTCATCTGCCTGAGGCGGCTCTTAAGCTTGAACTTGATGAAAGCGTAATATATCAGGCGCAAGACAGTGCAGACCCTCATCTCTGCGAGGGAACTCTCGACCCTGAGGATGATGAAATCGCATTTCACGCGCAAGACGTTTCAGTGGAAGCGATTCCTGAGCTTGTGCCCCAGCCGCCAGCAGGGTCCGCGAAAAAGCGCCCTCATGCGCTGTCATGGCTGCCTCTTGATGGTCCGAACTCGCTCAAAGGCATCGTGCTTGCCGAGATCCTTGGCCCGCCTGTCAGCCGGCGCTCGCACAGCACACGCAACTAAGCTCTGTCTGCCTGAGCATCGACGCACCCGAGCGTCTTGCGCGCAGAGAGGCGCAAGACGCTCAGCGCTCCGGACTCATGTCTTGTCATGTGGCCAGCGCTCGTCATAAATCAGCGTATGCAGATCTTTACGCGTTTTGGGACCAGCCGTGTCAGCCGGATAGCCGAGCGGCGTAAAGGCGATCGGTTCGACTTCCTCTGGCAAGGCCAGAAACGCGCGGGCAGCAGCCACGTCAAAAGCGCCGATCCAGCAGCTTCCAAGTCCTTCATTGGCAGCAGCCAGGATCAGATGATCCATCACAATCGCCACATCAACGTCATTGTAATTTTTGCCGTCTCTGCGGACCCAGTTCTCCTGCGGCAGACCGCAAGCGCACAAAAGCAGCGGCGCCTGCGTAAACCAGGGCTGGGCATAGATTGCGCTCAGGGCCCTTTCCCTGCCGGCTGTGTGAATCAGGATCAATCGAAAACTCTGACGGTTTGCAGCAGTCGGAGCCAGTCTGGCGGCGTCGAGAATTCTCTGCAATTTGTCAGCGTCAACAGGGTCAGACTTATACGCCCGCACGCTGTAACGCGCTCTAAGAAGATCGTTAAATTCCATACAAAAACGCTCCTTGTGTTCATTGCACGATCTGAGGTGCCGGTTCATGAAGAGATCGGTTCGCTGAAACAGGTTCTGCTCTCTTGTCACACAAGCAGGCTGATTAGCCGCAGAACTCAGTACTGCGCGGCATTGCCTCAAAAAAAATTTCGCCGGGCTCACGCCCGGCCCGCTAAAAAACCTCAAATGAATCAACGCGCCAAAGATTCAAACAGGTCAGGAACGAACACACCGAACGTAGCCGCCGTACTGGAAGTAGCCCCAGTGCACGCCGCCGCCGCTGAAATTGACGCCCCACGCCGACCCCGACGAAGCTGCCACGCGGTCGGCGCTCCAGCACCAAAGCTGCCTTACATCAAAGATCGGATCGATGTAGAGTCCACTCGACGACCTCTCCGGGTCCAGCAGCGAGAGCAACTCTGGTATCGTTGGCAAGCGCCAGTCCGCAAAGCCGCCCCAGTTGACAGCATTCAGACCCTCAACATAGTCCGCAGCCTGCGCATAGCTTAGCCTCTCCGAGGACCCGGACTGCTGCCAGATCAGGCCGGTCGCACGGTCCAGGACCACATCGCCCTGGCGCTCGTACTGATTGTGGATGTACGCCAGCGGCCGCCACGCTGAATCCAGTTCAAAAATCCGCTCAAACTCTTCTGTCGAGACCGACTGCGCTGCGCTGCGCAAGTGAAGATCAGGAAGCTCTTCCAAGGCTCTCTTCAGCGCTTCCCGCAGGTCAGGATCGACCGTTAATGCTTCTTCCGCAATATTGCCGCCCAGCTTCAATGCGCCTGCGGTGCCCAGGTCCATACAGGTCCGTATCAACGGGCTTGCGTCTGCGACTTGCGCAGCATAGAGACGCAAGACCTCATGCCACCAATCGTCATGAATCGCAGCCCGCCAATCCTGTTCATCAGAGGAACGCTCCTTCCAGGACGCAGCGCACAAATATTCCTGAAAGGTCAGATGCGCAAAGCCCCAGACCCCACTTTCCTGCTCCAGCAGCAGGCCGCTTTCGTCCTGCAGTTTTGTCAGAAAATCCAAGACCTTCTCCTGACCCACGCGTTTCAAATGCGGGTCCATGAGCGCCTGCAGCTCTTCAAACGGCAGGGTCCTGAGCTGGCGCGCCATCATACTTTCAGCTACAGGATACAAGACCGCCCGTTTCTGGGCAGCGCTCAACTCGTCGTCAATGCCTTTGGCGCTCTGCCAGTGCTCCAGGAGCACATCACAAATCTCAGCATAAAGCTCCACCCGGCGTTTAGGCAGGGCCCCGCGATAGTTATGCACATTTGCAATCATGGTCAGCAGCAGCGGATTCACAGTGAGTTTTTCCAAAGCCGGCTGTGTGCGCAAACGCTCCAGCAAGTCGTCAGCCTCCAGATCTGCATCACGTTGTATGCCAGGATCATCGATGTCTGAAGAGAGTATCATGGTGGCCAGATACCAGTTGCGCACAAAACGCTCAGCCTGCTCAGAGCTGAACGGCAGCACTTCCAGGACCTGAGCCCGGTTCAGCGGCGTCTCAACATAGCCTTTTGGCCGGGCTGTCAAGACAAAACAGCAGTTCGGATAGGCGACGATTTGGCGGTCCACCCATTTGACAACGCTGTTCCGCAGCGTTTCCGCGACTTCGTCCAGGCCATCCAGCAGCACGAGACAGCGCCCGGCCCTGAGCTGCTTCTGAAACCAGGTCGCAGGCGGCTCCAATTCCGGATAGCGTTTTGGGTTGGCAAAATGGGCCTGCGCCAGCTCTGCCAGAGTTGGAGATTCATCATGAATGGTCCGGGCGTGCTCTCGTAAGAAGAGCAAAATCGGCACAAAGGCACGGAGATGGTAGCGGCGCTGCTTGTTGCCTGCAAAGGTCAGCGCCAGATACTTCAGCAGCGTGCTTTTCCCGCAACCGGGCGGGCCCAGAATCGCCAGCGCCACTGCCTTCTGGCTTTTGAGGCGCTGCAGAAACGTCCATACCGTCTGGCTGCCGGGCAGCGATTTGGCCTCCAGAGGATTGGAGCTGACCTGCGAGGCATGGCTGGGCGCAAGCTGCAGATCAACAAAGACCTTGGTCAACGCGAGCTGCGCCCGCGCAGGAGTGCGCAGACCACGTGTGCCAATCCCCCGGTGGTCGTATGTCACATGCTTTTTATAGCGTTTCCGAAAACCGGAAAATGCGTTGAGGATACTGGTTTTGATCCAGTCTGTCAGCGCTTTCACCACATCTGGCTTGAGTGCTTCCCACACATCCCGGCCCACAAAACCCCAGACAAAGATCAGCAGCTCATAACTGCCAGCCAGGATCACGGCTGCGAGCGGCTGTTGCCGCCAGAGCAGCGCAGGGGCAAAGAGCGGGATTTGCGAGCACAACAACAGCACGGACTTTTTGAACGTCTCCCCCATTCCCTCCTCCTCTTTCTCAACACACGCTTCAGTCCTCTTCTCGGCTCGGCCGCATGCCGTCACATAAAAGCGCTCTGCACAATTCCGCCTTTTTCCCGCAAGACATCATGTTCTTCGCATTCCCGCCGCTTTAACCGTTTCAAGAGCTGCGCTGGAATTGGTACGATAAATAGACAGCCACTCCAAGCCCTTTTGCGTATTGAGTCACTCCAGGTTCGCTCTCCATGTGGGCAACGATGACCGGAAAGATGCTTTGGCCGTCTGTTTCGAACTGTCGGATACGCTTATTGAGAAACTGATCGACATACTTTCGAGAAAGCTGAAGCTTGCTCTCTCCTATCAAGAGGATCGCTTCTCCAGCGCGCTTGGCCTGGCCCAGGATATTGATTTCCATCATGACTCCCTTTTTATTCCTCAACCAATCGCGACGCAAGGGTTCCGTCAGCTCGATTCCCCAATCCCGGAAGAGTAAATCAGGCAAAAAACGATAGGCTTCATTTTCAAGCGTGTAGCCGACTGTCATATTCAGGCCGCCCAACTGCTTATTATTCTGATCCAGACGTTTTGAAAGCTGTAATATGCTCTTTTCCGTACGTTTCTGGGCTTCTGCCAGCTCATCAACACGGATTTCCGTACGCTTTTGAGCCTCTGCCAGCTCTTCAAGGCGGAGTTCCGTGCGTTTCTGGGCTTCAGCCAGCTCTTCAAGGCGGACTTCCGTGCGTTTCTGGGCTTCTGCCAGCTCTTCAACACGGATTTCTGTACGTTTCTGGGCTTCTGCCAGCTCTTCAACACGGAGTTCCGTGCGTTTCTGAGCTTCAGCCAGCTCATCAAGGCGGATTTCCGTACGCTTTTGAGCCTCTGCCAGATCTTTTACGACATCTTTTAAATCGGAGAATTCTTCTTTTGTGACGCTGTTACGCAGTTCTTCGTACATTGACGACATCACATTGACAAGCTTCCGCGCAGTCTGCGCTTCCATGGTCTTGGAGAGATCGTCATAAATCTGCAGGGTATCGAACATCTTTTTATCTCCAAATCTTGAAATTTTTGTCTTCTGAAAAACAGGGCCAGGGAGCCACAAAAAAAGTCATGACGCTGTCTTGCTTCGTCAAGTTTTTTCTGAACAGAAGGAGAAAGTAGAAAAAAAAGCCGCTGACGGCCTGAATTTCTCCTTGACAGAACTTCGGGCCATTATTATCTTTGTCTTTGAAGACATCGGGGCGTAGCGCAGCCTGGTTAGCGCACTGGTCTGGGGGACCAGGGGTCGGAGGTTCAAATCCTCTCGCCCCGATTGAAGATTTTCCTGCCTTGTCTTCTTTTCTGTACTCACGTTCTTAGCTATCATGGCTGTGCCCGAACTTTTTCGAAACGATCGCACAGGCCCAGATGCTGATTTCATACAAGACGATCAGTGGCCCTGCCAGCAGGGCTTGCGTAAAGATATCCGGCGGGGTCAGGATCGCCCCCAGAACAAATGCTGCGACAATCGCGTATTTGCGAAAGCTCCGCAGCATCCCTGGGCTGACAATGCCCATTCTGCTCAGAAAGACTACGATCACCGGGAGCTCGAACACCGCGCCAAAGGCCAGGATCGTTTTCGTCACAAAAGATACATAGGCGGACACGGAAATGACCGGTTCGATCAGGCTTTCACTGAATCCGAGCAAAAAACGCAGGCCAAAGGGCAGAATCACCGTATACGCAAACAGACCTCCAAGCAGGAAGAAGATGGTTGCTGTCACGACAAACGGCAGCGCATACCTTTTTTCATTTTCGTACAGCGCGGGCGCCGTAAAGGCCCAGATTTGATACAGCGTCATTGGGCTGGAGATGACGACTGCGCCGAAAATCGTGAGCTTGAGATGGACCACAAAGGCCTCGGCCGGAGCCAGCATATACAACTGTTCGGTTATAGGCGACCGGACCAAGAGCAAGAGATTGTTCGACAAGGGATAGAGCGCCAGACAAGATCCGCCCACAGTCGCCAGCGCGATCGCGATCCGGGAACGCAGCTCTTCCAGATGGCCGGTCAGCGGCATCTTTTTTTCTCCACCAGCCTGCGTCCAAGTCCATTTCATACGCTTTTCCGTCAGTCTGACTTATCTTCGCTTCCAGTCCACCTTTGCCGGGCCTTTGCCAGCGGCTTTCAGCGCATCTTCAGCGCGCAGCATTCGTCGTTCGACCAGACTCAAGTCGATGATCACCTGTTCTGAATCCACAGCCAGCAGCTCTTCATACAATTTCACGGCATCTTGAAAACGTTCGTTTTGTTCGTAGCAAAAGGCCAGTTCGAGTCTGTTGTCTGTCGAGAGTTGTTCTGGAAGCGCGTTGTCCTGTAACAAGGCTTCATGCAAGGCAATCGCCTGGTTCCAGTCTTCCTGCAAAGCATAGATATTGGCGATCTGGAAACGCGCCCGATACGCATACTCACTCTCCGGGTACTGTTCTGCCAGCGTTTCGTATTCAATCAATGCGAGCTGATATTCACTCGATTTAAAGTAACATTCAGCAATGGCGAACTGATACTCCGAGGCATCAAGCACGAGATTCGACGCATAGTCCTGAATCAACAAGCGGTAGGCTTCAATCCCTTCGAGGCAGCTATTCAGCGAAGTTTCATAGATATGTCCGATCAGTTTCAGCGCTTCTAAAGAATATTTTCCGGGATCGCTTTGAGCGTATAAATCCTGAAGATGTTTCAGGGCCTTGCGCGGCTGTTTCATCTTGTACAAATAGATCTTCCCAAGCTCGTAGCGGGCCTTACGACTCAGATTATGATCCGGATACTTCTCCAGAATCCGTTCGAACAATTTGACCGCTTTCTCATGCTCTTCATGGCGGTAGGCGGTCATGGCCTTCTGATACAGGTCTTTCATATCTTCCCTGCAAGACGTCAGGCTCATGGAAAGACTCACAATCACTCCCAGTAATAGGTAAGGACATGAAGAATGTTTCATGGTTTATTCGCCTGTCTCTCCCATGCTGTCTGCTTCAGGCGCGGAATCTGCCTGAAGCGGCTCTTCGCTCTCATCTTCATTCTCGTTTTCAAGCACGCGGGCCACAGCAACGACTTTATCGTCATCGCTCAGCCACTGTAAGGCAACACCCTGCGTATTGCGCCCGATGACGCTGATGCTGGCCACTCCCATCCGAATAATCTTTCCAGAGGCCGTGATCATCAGGATGTCATCACTTGCGCTGACCTGGAGCGTCCCGACGACATTCCCGCGCTTCGGGGTGCACTTGATATTGATAATTCCCTTGCCGCCACGTCCCTGACCGCGATACTGTTCGACAGACGAGCGCTTTCCATAGCCTTTTTCCGTGACTGTCAGAATCGTGAATTCATCCCGCACAATGTCCATCCCGATCACGTAATCGTTTTTTCCCAGCGAGATTCCGCGGACGCCGGTTGCTGTCCGTCCCATTGCCCTGACATTGTCTTCAGAAAAACGAATCGCCTTGCCGTTGTGCGTGGACAGAAAAATATCCTGTTGCCCGTCGGTCAGCGCCACAGAGACCAATTCATCGCCATCATTGATATTCAGGGCGATGATTCCTGTTGAACGCGGCTTAGCGTATTCAGTCAGCTCAGTCTTTTTTACGACTCCATGCCTGGTGGCCATGACGATGTATTTTCCTTCTTCAAATTCCTGGACCGGCAGGATGGCTGAAATCTTCTCATCCTGCTCGATGTTGAGCAGATTGACGATCGCCTTGCCTCTGGCCTGCCGTCCGGCCTCGGGAATGATATAGACTTTCAGCCAATAGACCTTGCCTCTATCAGTAAAGACCAGGATATAGTCGTGGGTGGACGCGACAAAAAGATGTTCGACAAAATCGTTTTCCTTGGCGACAATGCCGGTGACGCCTTTTCCACGACGCAACTGGCTGCGATAGAGCGTGACCGGGTTGCGTTTGACATAGCCGGCATGAGTCACCATGACCATCATGTCCTCTTCCACGATCATATCTTCGAGGGTAATCTCAGAGGAGTCATCGACGATTTCAGTGCGGCGTGCGTCGTTGTAAACATCCTTCAGGGCCAGCAGTTCCTGCTTGATTAAGCCAGTGACAAGAGCGGCCTCGCTTAACAGGGATTTCAGATACGCGATTTCCCTGAGGAGATTCTGGTGTTCCTGTTCGAGCTTTTCGCGTTCGAGTCCGGTCAATCTCTGGAGCCGCATGTCTAAAATCGCCCGGGCTTGAACGTCTGTGAGAGCGAAGTGCTGCATCAAGCCGCTGCGAGCAGCCTGTGGCGTTTGAGATGCTCTAATCAAACTCACGACCGCGTCGATATTATCGAGCGCGATCAGCAAGCCCTGCACGATGTGATCTCTGGCTTCGGCTTTTTCCAGCAAAAACCTGCTGCGGCGCAGAATCACCTCGCGACGATAATTCAGGAAGAGCTCCATCATTTCTTTCAGATTCAGCAGTCTCGGCCGTTTTTCCACCAAGGCCAGGACGATCGCGCCAAAGGTGACTTGCAACTGCGTATGTTTATACAACTGATTGAGGATCACTTCCGCAAACTCATTCCGCTTCAATTCGATCACGATCCGCATGCCGTCTCGATCCGATTCGTCGCGCAGATCAGCGATGCCCTCGATGCGTTTATCACGAACAAGATCGGCGATTTTTTCAATTAAGCGGGCTTTATTGACCTGATAAGGAAGCTCAGTCACAATAATACGTTCTTTTTCAGAACGCTTCTCTTTTTCCACAAAGCAGCGCGCCCGTACTTGAATCAAGCCGCGTCCAGTACGATAGGCATTCATGATGCCCTCGCGGCCATAGATAATCGCTCCGGTCGGGAAATCAGGGCCTTTCACATAAGCGCACAAGTCCTCAATCGTCAGATCTGGGTTTTCGAGCAGGGCCACCAAGCCGTCAACCACTTCTCCGAGATGGTGCGGGGGGACGTTGGTCGCCATTCCGACAGCAATGCCGGCTGAACCGTTTACCAGCAGATTGGGCAGCACACTGGGCAGGACTTCCGGTTCAAGCAGCGACTCATCGTAATTGGGAACAAAGTTGACAGTATTCTTCTCGATATCCCGGAGGATTTCGCCGGAGATTCTTGCACGGCGGGCTTCGGTATATCGCATGGCTGCCGCAGGGTCGCCGTCGACCGAGCCGAAGTTTCCCTGACCGTCGACAAGTGGGTAACGCAAGGAAAAATCCTGCGCCATGCGTACAAGCGTATCATAGATCGCCGAATCGCCGTGAGGATGATATTTTCCCATCACATCGCCGACCACGCGCGCCGATTTTCTGAAGGGCTTATTCCAGTCAAGCCCCATTTCATGCATTGTATACAGCACACGTCGATGAACCGGTTTCAGCCCGTCACGCACGTCGGGAAGGGCGCGCGCGATAATCACACTCATGGCATACTCCATAAATGAAGTCTGCATTTCAGCTTCTATTGATACGGGTACAGCAGGCATTTCCTGGTCGTGCTCTCTCATAAAACTATCCGTCAAAACACCGTATTCGATCGGGGGAAGCCAGGATGTCCGTCAGCACGGGCCAGCTTCCAACGATCGCACAGCATTTAAATATCCAAATTTTTCACCTGAGCAGCATGTGTTTCGATAAAATCTCTGCGGGGTTCGACCTGCTCGCCCATCAGCGTGGTAAACACGGTCTCGATTTCCTCAAGATCACCGAGTTCCACCTGAAGCAAGCTGCGCTGCTGCGGATCAAGGGTCGTCTCCCATAACTGATCCGGATTCATCTCGCCCAAGCCTTTGTAGCGCTGAATGCCCAGGCCGCTTTTTCCGGCGTTTACGATTTGTTCTGCCACATCCGTCAGATCCCGGATCTCAAGGAACTTATGATCGATCTCAAGTTTATAGGGAGGAAAGCCCAGGGTCAGCAGGATGTCCGAATGCCGCTGCAATTCCCTGTAATTATGCGATGTCAGAAAATCGTAATCCACGATCAGCGGGTTTCCGTCGTCAGGGCCTTGCAAAATCACCTTAAAGCGGTCTGCATGATCTTTGACAATCTCACAATCAAGGCGGCTGTCTTCATCGGGGTCGCAAAAGGCACGATAGGTCTCGGCCACAATGTGCATCTCTTTTTCCAGCAAATCTTGAAATCCCAGCACAGAAGCGGTCAAACGTTTATGATAGGCCAGGGCCTTGATCAGCGTCCGGTTCTGGCAATGGAGCTGGAACGCCTCGATATAGCGCAGCAATTCATTCAGCTGATACACATAGCTTTCGAGGCGCTTGCCGCTGATCTGTTTCTCCCCTTGCAGCAATATCGCCCTTGAGCTGCCCTGCTCGATCAGGTATTTATTCATCTGGACTTCATCTTTGATATACCACTCCTGTTTGCCGCGTTTCACTTTAAAGAGCGGGGGCTGGGCAATATACAAAAAACCGTGTTCGATAATCTCACGCATCTGTCGATAGAAAAACGTCAGCAGCAGGGTGCGGATATGAGCGCCGTCAACATCCGCATCAGTCATAATCACGATCTTATGGTAGCGCACTTTGCTGACATCAAAATCATCGGCCCCGATTCCGGCGCCGATCGCTGTAATTATTGTCTGGATTTCAGCGCTTTTCAGCATTTTATCAAAGCGGGCCTTTTCAACATTCAGGATTTTTCCTTTGAGCGGAAGAATGGCCTGAAAACGTCGATCGCGTCCTTGTTTGGCGGAACCGCCGGCAGAATCGCCCTCTACCAGAAAGAGTTCACATACGCCAGGGTCCTTTTCCGAGCAATCCGCCAATTTTCCGGGCAGGGAGCTGGATTCCAGCACGGATTTACGCCGGGTTAATTCACGGGCTTTTTTGGCCGCTTCTCTGGCGCGGGCAGCTCCGATCGCCTTGTCGATAATCGCTTTGACAACCGCAGGATTTTCTTCAAAAAACAGCGTCAATTTTTCGTTGGTCAGACTTTCCACCACGCCGCGAGCTTCGCTGTTGCCGAGCTTGGTCTTGGTCTGGCCCTCGAATTGCGGGTTGGGAATTTTAATGCTGACCACACAGACGAGGCCCTCACGTACATCTTCACCGCTCAGAGAGATCTTTTGCCCTTTGGGGGATTTATCAGCGGCGAAATTGTTAATTGTTCGGGTCAGCGCACTGCGAAATCCGCTCAAGTGGGTTCCCCCCTCATGCGTGTTGATATTGTTCGCAAAGGTAAAGACGTTCTCTGTGTAGCTGTCGTTGTATTGTATTGCGATCTCAACGATGATCTCATCCCTTTCCCCTTCAATATAAATCGGGTTGGAATGGAGCGGTTGCTTATTCTTTCCTAAATGCGACACAAAGGATTGAATGCCTCCTTCGTATTGAAAGGTATTTTTGCGGCCGTCGCGCTCATCTTCGATCGAAATGATCAGGCCCCGATTCAAGAAAGAGAGTTCCCGCAAACGGTTTGACAATGTGCTGAAGCTGAATTCGGAGGTTTCGAAAATCGTCGAGTCCGGCAGAAAACACACCTTTGTTCCGTGTCCTTTTGCAGATCCAGCCTGGCGAAGTTCCTCAACAGGAACACCACGCTCATAGGTCTGTGTGTACACGAAACCACTCCGCTTAATCTCCAGGTCCAGGCGTTCCGACAACGCATTCACGCAAGACACGCCGACACCGTGCAGCCCCCCGGACACTTTATAACTGTCATTATCGAATTTTCCGCCAGCATGCAGGGTTGTCATCACGACTTCGGCAGCCGGGCGGTTCTCGGTCGGGTGCATATCCACAGGAATACCACGCCCGTTATCAACGACTGTGACACTGTTATCCACATGGATCGTAACGAAAATTTTTGTACAGAAGCCGGCCATCGCCTCATCAATGGAATTGTCGACGACCTCATACACCAGGTGATGCAGGCCCGTCACCCCGGTGTCGCCGATATACATCGCCGGACGTTTTCTGACAGCTTCGAGCCCTTCCAGAACCTTAATCTTACTCGCATCGTAACTCGTCGTTTTCTGTGGCTCCATATATGCTCTTTTCCAGCCCACCCGAGACAGAAACGTCTTCTGCCTGCGGGACGCTCCGATGGTTTGTTCAGAAATCTTCTTGTAAAAATGCTATTTTTCCAGAACGCTAGAATTTCAGTGTGCTTGGCTCTTGTCAAGTAAATTCAACGGCAAGGTGGACTTATTTGGGCATTTTTGACAATCATTCTCAAAAAAATTCACTGGCTCACTGCTATCTTTAGCATGAAATTTGCATATATCGCGTTCCTGACTTTCTTTCATGACCTTGTACGAGACACTTTGCAAGACATGCAAGCCAACTATCCCGGCACTCTCTTATTCCAACGCGCCCGCAGGGTGCGGCAATGAACGTTTGAGCAGTGAATTTCATGATCTGTGGTCAGCAGACAGGATTTGACTTCGTGCAGGGACAAGCCGTTCCGTACCAGAACGGCATTTGGGGGAACGCTTAGGGATGCTCCATCGCTCGTCTGCGTCAGAAACAGCGATACATCAACGATCGCCGCGATCCGTTCCGACCAGAGATAGATATTCATTCCGATATGAAGATACATATATAATTTGTTAACACGATTCGGTCAACGTTCAAAAAGGGTCTGTTGCCCCTGCCTGAACAGGACCTTTCCGTGTTGAAAGATCGAACGAGAGCTCATGCTCTCCAAGATTCAGCCTGTGAGTCGATGTGATAAATACCTGCATGCCTTGCTGCAAATAATCGAATAATTTTGCGTGACGCTGCGTATCGAGTTCGGATCCCACGTCATCCAGCAGGAGCAGAGGATATTCGGCATATCGTTCATGATACAGCTCAACGCCCGCAAAGATCAGGGCCAGCACTGCCGTGCGCTGTTGGCCCTGCGAACCATAGGCACGCAGCAACCGGCCTCTCAGACGGAGGTCCAGATCATCACGGTGCGGTCCAACGACACAGACCCCCTGACGGACTTCACGGGCCATCGCACGCCGCAGCGCCCTTTCATAGCCTTCCAGGACAATGGCCGACAGATCATCGATATTCCCTCCGGCAAGCGGATTCATGATGGTCTGAAGTTCTTTCATATCGCTGTCAATGCCGGATTTATATTGGATATCAAGGGTCTCCTCATCCCCCAGCCATCGAGCATAAACCTCTGCCAGCTGACGTTTCAGGCTGTTGAGAAAGAGAAGACGCTGCACAATGATTTTCGTTCCCAGGCTTTGCAGCTGCAAATTCCAGACCTCACACGCCTCCTCAGCGCCCTGTCTGCCGTGTCCCTGCTGCAAGCGCCGCAGCAAGGTGTTTTTCTGGCGCAGCACACGATTATAATCCGTCAACAAGGCCCAATACGGAGGGTAAAAATGGAAGACGCTTTTATCTAAAAAGTACCGCCGAAAAGCCGGAGCGCCCTTTACCAGGCTCAGATCGTCAGGGACAAATGTCGCCGAAGGCATGATCTGCAAAAAGTCTTTCGACTGTTTACAACTTTTTGCATTCAGGAGAGGAATGCGTCCGTGGGGCTGTATATCGACGGCGAGCTGTTTTCTGTTGCCGCCTCTGTCCTGTATGACGCCCCGGACAGAGGCGTTTTTTTTACTCCAGACAATCAGCTCTCGAAAATTACGGGATCGAAAGGAACGGAGATTGGACAGGACATGAATCGCTTCCAGAAGATTGGTTTTTCCAGAAGCGTTTGGGCCAAAAAAGACGTTGACACCCGGACAGAATTCAAAGTGTCCATCCGGGAAACTCCGAAACTGATAGAGATCGACAGATTGCAGATGCACGGTACAGTTTATACCCGCATCGGCATAATGACACAGGAGAAGCCTTCGTCTTCTTCACCGTCTGAGCTGAACAGCCCTGGGCTGAGAGCATCGCTCAATTTAATGAAGATCTTCTCGCCTGTGGTGACTGACAGGAAATCCATGACGTATTTTGCATTAAACCCAATCGCCAGCTCTTCGCCGTCATAATCGACCGTCATACTCTCCTTGGCTTCCCCCAGATTCGGATCGTTCGAGCTGAGGCTCAGGCGTCCTTCAGACACTGAAAACTTCATCAGCCGTGTCTCACTGCATAAGAGCGAGACACGACGAATAGCGTGCAGCAGCTCTTCTTTATCGGCCGTAAGCGTAAAGCGGGACTCTGCAGGAATGACCTGCCGATAGTCCGGAAATTGTGCGTCGATCAAGCGTGAAACCAGCATCGTGTTCTCTTTCCTGAAGGCGATCTGGCTTTCCCCGAGGTTAATGGAGATCTGATCGTCGCCATCACACATTTTTTTTACTTCGTTGACAGCTTTCAACGGGATAATGACTTCCCGGGAACTTTCTTCATCAAGTTCAACGGCATGAGGTTTTTTGATCAGAGCCAGACGATGGCCGTCTGTGGCGACCATTGAGAACTCGTTCTCATCGATCGAAAAAAGCACTCCTGTCAGCGCATAGCGAGATTCATCGTTTGAAACGGCAAATGCGGTTTTTGCGATCATATCTTTCAACATGGCTTGTGGAAAGATAATCGTGCCCTGTGAGGGAAGAGCCGGCAGCTCCGGAAAATCGGTACGGGGCAATCCAGCCAGCTTAAAATTCGCATTCGAGCAATCAAGGCTAACCCAATTGTTTTCATCGATCGTCAGATTCAGGGTGCTGTCCGGCAGCTCGCGCAAGATTTCGAAGATTTTCTGAGCTGGAATAGTGATGCTGCCCTCAGTCACTTCACTCGCTGGTAAAACCGTTGAAATACCGACTTCCAGATTGGTGGCGACAAGTGTAATCGCTATATTTTCAACATCTGTTTCAAGGAGAAGATTCGAAAGAACCGGGATCGTATTTTTTTTATCCACCACGTTCTGAACGCGCTGCACCCCTTCAAACAGAGTATGTTTTTCAATAGCTATTCGCATAAATTCTCCTCCTGCCTGAGAAAGTAGTAATTGTACCGCTGCTGCCCTGTACCTCTCAAACTATCATCTCCTGCATGCCGGAAATTTGTCAAATAAATTTTTCCCCCTGCTGTCAGCGAAAATTTTCTCCACAGCGTGGAGCTTGTGTTGTGAAAAAAGCGTCAGTCTGTTTTTCCACCACGTGCTTTAGATCCTGTTTTTTAAAATAAAATAATTTTATTTTATATAGTAGTAGTAGTAGAGGATGTGGACAGTGTGGAAAACGTTCAGGTTTCGCCTGTTTGTAAGGAAAGACGTCACTGTTTTTATGTGGAAAAGCACGTGTATAAACTGTGGACAATGTGGAAAAGTGGAAAGAATTCGCAAGTTATACACATTTTATTCAAAATGATCCACATATAATCCACATTCTTTCCACATGTTGTCCACATAAAATTGTGGATATTTTTTAATGTTTATCCACAATTTTACTAATGATCACATTGGAATTTTTAAAAGTTATCCACAGAGTTATCCATAGGCTGTGTAAAAGTTTGGCAATTGTATGTGTTTCTGGAAAAGATCTTACATTTTAGCGGGAGGAAAGTCACGATGTTGTGGTACTTAGGAGCGAATCGTCTGTTCGAGATGTTCCAGTTCTTGTTGAAAATTCGGATCGTTTTGCAGCAACGCTTCGATTTTTTGGCAGGCATACATGATAGTCGTGTGATCCTTCCCGCCAAAATGTTTTCCGACTGAGGGCAGTGAGAGCGTGGTCAGCTTCCGTGATAAATACATAGCGACCTGTCGGGGAAAGGCGATCGTGCGTAAGCGGGTCGACGTTTTCATGTCCTGGGTCTTTATCTTATAGTGGCCGGCCACGATCTCCTGAATCAGTTCAACAGTGATATTTTTAGCTGTAGCGCTTTCTGTGCTGTCCAGGATGTCGTCCAGGACTTTACGGGCGAGATCCATCGTAATCGGCTGTTTGGCAAATTTGGAATGCGCGGCGATTTTCGTCAGACACCCCTCTAAGGCCCTGATGTTGGACTTGATTTTCGTCGCAATATACATGGCGACTTCATTTGAAAGCTCGATCCCTTCTGTTTCTGCTTTTTTTCGGAGGATCGCCACTTTGGTTTCAAAATCGGGCGGTTGAATATCCGCGATCAATCCCCATTCAAAACGAGAACGCAGGCGTTCCTCAAGTGTGGGAATTTTTTTCGGTGGGCAATCACTTGAAATGACAATCTGTTTCTGCGCGTTATGGAGAGCATTGAAGGTGTGGAAAAATTCCTCTTGTGTCCGTTCTTTCCCGGCAATAAACTGGATGTCGTCGATCAGCAGCAGATCGATATTGCGGTATTTATCGCGGAATTGCTGGATCGTATCATAGCGGATAGCATTGATCAATTCGTTCATGAAGCGTTCGGACGACAGATAGTAGAGACGAAATCCAGGGATATTCGCATCTTGCAGCGTATGACCGATGGCATGCATGAGGTGTGTTTTCCCCAGACCGACACCACCATAAATAAAGAGTGGGTTGTAGGCTTTTGAGGGTTGTTCGGCCACAGCAACTGAGGCGGCATGGGCGAATTGATTGCTTCCGCCGACGACATAGGTATCAAAGGTATATTTTGGATTCAGTCCGGGATCTTCATCGTGTTGCACGTTCGGAACAGAGGGGGCGGGTTGTGAAATTGTGCTTTCAGACGCTTCGGGGAATGCTTCCCGTGAGATCGGAGGGCTGAGCGGCACCTCGCTGATGACAAATGCGATCTCAAGCGCTTGTCCGGTCAGGGTATGTAAAATCTCGATGATGGTGTCGCGGTATTGCTCTTCCAGCCAGTTCACGAAGTACTTGTCGGGCACAGCCACAGTCAGAAGCCGATCCTCGAAGCTGGCCTGTCGCGTCGGGGCAAACCAGGTTTGAAAACTCGACGGATTCATGCGGGTCGAGATGTGCTTCAGTACATTTTCCCAAAGTGTTTTCATAAAAGGTTATACGCTATAATTCTCTGTTTTCCTGCAATCTCTGAATTGAGTAACAGGCGTGTGTTATTTATCCACAACATTGTCCACATCTGTGAAGAACTTTTGGGGAGTACGGATTTTTTGTCAAGCAGCAATCTGCACGAAGAGTGTGAAAAGCAGGAGGTCAGAGCAATCTGAAATACTAGCAAGTTTCATCAAGACTCGTGTTCGGCCGTTTGAGAGTCGTTGTCAGCCTTGTCGAGATCAGTTGACGTTGTGTTGAGAAGCCGGATGCCCTTATACACATAGCCGAGTCCGGAACTGACCGTCACAACAAAGGTGATCCAGCAGACAAGATGAATAATGTCTGGACGCCGGAGGCCGCTTACGTTGAAGAACAGTATCAGAATGATAAGGCTGAGTTGCAGGAACGTTGTTAATTTACCGATTTTAGTCGGTGAAATCGTCACGTTGGTTTCCAGCATGAACAGAACGGCAATCCCGATTGAGATAATCAGATCGCGGCTGATGACGGTGACAATCAGCCAGAAGGGAATCGTGTTCGGGAGTTCGACGAGCGCAAGCGTGATAAAGGATGATGTTAAGAGGAGTTTATCTGCGAGCGGGTCGAGAAATGCGCCGATTTTAGTGCGTTGATGGTAGGTGCGCGCAATAAAACCGTCCAAGCCGTCAGTCAAGCCGCAGATCACAAAAATTACTAAGGCGATGCCGTTATGGTTATAGGCCAGGGCGACAATGAAGAACGGCACCGCAATCACTCGTGAAATGGTCAGGACATTCGCCGCATTCAGGTTCTGATAGTGGGTGGCAACCCTCGTAAGCACGTCTGAAATACTCATAATCTTCTATGCCTGCAGAACGTCGTTAGTCAATTTCTTCTTCTTCCAGTTTTGTTTTGCAATTGATGCAATAGGTCGTCACCGGACGCGCGCTCAAACGTTTCAGACTAATCTCTTCTCCACAACGCTCGCAGAGGCCGAACGTGCCGTCTTCAAGTCGTTCCAGCGCCTGATCGATTTTTTTGATCAGTTTTCGCTCACGTCCGCGAATTCTCATGCGGAAATTTCGTTCCGACTCCAGCGTTGCAATATCAGCATATTCGACAAGGTGTTCGCGAACGTGGGTGGCTTCGTGCGAAACAGTCTCATTGCCCTGGTGCAGCAGATGCTCTCTGCGCTCGTTCAGCATTCGTTTAAATTGCCTGTAGCTGTCTGAATCCACGATCTGTATCCTCTCCTCATATCTGCTAAAATTGTTTCAAAGACGTAAAAAGGGACCTTTCCTCAAACGACTGGCTGGACGGGCCGAAGTCAAGAGAAAAAGCAAAATAATTAGATCATTTTCATCAAAATTCCGGCAATCTCGTGTACAGAAGCAACGTTATCGACAAGACCTCGTCGTATGGCGACTTCGGGCATGCCGAAGACCACGCAGCTACTTTTATCTTCAGCAATCGAACAGCCACCGTATTTCTTGATCTGTTCCAGACCTTTCACGCCGTCTTTCCCCATACCGGTCAGGATGATTCCGACACAGCGCTGGCGATAGATTTCAGCGACATCGCAAAAGGTAAGATCAATGGAGGGAATATGAATATAATGCGAAGGCTCGGCTCTGACCTGTGCCACGACGTGCCCTTGGGCAGTCTGCTCCAGGAAGAGGTGATATCCGCCCGGCGCAATCAGGGCCAGTCCTGCCTGGACTCTGTCTCCACTTTCGGCTTCTTTCACCGTAATCGCGCTGTTCTTATTCATCCGTTCTGCAAGAGATTTCGTGAAGCCCGGCGGCATGTGCTGTACGATAATAATACCGCAGGGAAAGTCTTTGGGAAGGGTGGGAATAATGTGATAGAGAGCGGTCGGGCCGCCGGTGGAGACGCCGATCGCAATGCAGTCGATTTTAGCCGGTGATGCTTTGGGCCTGATTGCTGTGCGCCGAAGCATCGGGGATGAGAGTCGGGGTTGTTGAATTGCGTTCTGAAGCATGGGGCCGTCAAGCCCGGCAACGGCGACCACTTTGTTGACCAGGTCTGATTTGATCTGAAAGAGTTTGTCTGACGCCAGTTCAGTGGGTTTCAGAATACAATCGACAGCCCCGTATTCAAGGGCTTCCAGGGTCTTTTCGATGATGTTCTGCTTGAGCCAGGTCACGATGATCACCGGTGTTGGCATGTCGCGCATGATAATCTTCAGGGCCTCAAGGCCGTTCATATGCGGCATGTTGATATCCATGGTGACGACATCCGGTGAGAGTGTTGCGATTTTTTCGATCGCTTCCTGGCCGTCCCAGGCTGTTCCGATGACATTGATTCGCGGATCCCGATCCAGAATATTCGTGAGGGTCCGGCGGGCAAATGCTGAATCATCGACAACCAAGACGCGCACTGTGTGAAAGGCCCTGAAAGATGTCTTCATAATGCTGTGCTCAGCTCGTACGCTGGTAGACTAGTGAATGGTGGAACTGCTGAAGTTTAAACAACTGAAGTTTAAACAAATGGGTAAAGTTTATGATTGACTCTGAATGCCCTAAAAAGAGATAGCGCTTTGGCTGGAGTTTCTTATGAAAATTTTCGATCAGCTGCCGTTTCGAGTCATGATCGAAATAGATCAGCAGATTCCGGCAAAAAATCACATCGAAGACTGGCAGAAATGCCAAGCGTTTTTTATCCATCAGATTGATGCAGAAGAAGGTCAATGGTTCTTTGACCTCATCGTGAATTTTGTAGGTACCGTCTTCTTCTTGGGGGTGAAAAAAGCGTGTCAGATAGCTCGTATCAGTGGCACGGAATGAACTTTGCCTGTAAATGCCTTGTTTGGCTTTGTGGATAGCTTGTTGACTAATATCGTTGGCGAAAATCTTTACCTGACCCGGGCCCTTGTGAAAACCACGTTCGATGCAGAGCATCGACAGCGTGTAGGCTTCTTCTCCGGTAGCGCAGCCCGCACTCCAGATTTTGATCGTCTCATGCGCTTTCTCCTTGCGCAGGGCAGGGATGATTTCATTGACCAGCGTTTTCATCTGATCCAGTTCCCGAAAAAAATATGTCTCCTTGATCGTAATCGTGTCCATGAGCTTCTGCAATTCAGCATGATTGTCCCGGGTATATTTCAACTGGTAATAATAATCGCGAAAGCAGTCCAGCCCGAGATCGAGAAGTCGACGCTCCAGGCGTCTCATGAAAATGCCTTGGCAGTCGTCTGAAATGAAAATCCCGGCATAGGCGTAGATCGCATCTCGAAGAAGCTTGAAGTCATCCTGTGTATATGGGACTTGCGTTCTGATATGAAATCGCATGAAACAGAGCCTCCAGAATACGTAGCCTGTGGTTCTATGTATTCTGTGACATTTTGGCGCTGTACAGAATGTGTTTCAAATATAAGTGGACTTTGGGATTGTCATCGCTCTGATACGGAAGAATGTCTTCCAGATGCCGCTCTGCCAGCATCAGCAGGCCATGATACGCTGAATCATCGAGTTCGTCGTGAGCGAGATATTCAATCAGTGTCGGAATCACCTTTGGTGAGCCAATGCGGCCTATTGTCACTAATAACGCTTTTTTCACGCTCGTATCAGGATCGTGTAACATGTCAAGCAGTTCAGGTTCTGCCTGCTTTGCGCCCAAAAGTCCCAGGGCGGTGATGGCGGATTCACGAACACACCAGTGGGTATCTTTCAGAAATGTCAGGAGGATCGGAATCAGTGATTCTGCACAGGCCTGGAAGGAACCCAGGGCGAGAATCGCTGTTTTTCTGACATCAAAATCGACATCTTGTGTGAGACGCAGAAGCAGTTCCTTGCTTTGCTCTGTTTCAGTATGCTCCAGAGGCCGACAGAACGCGATTTTGAGTAAGCCGTCTTCGTAGCGGCGACAGCGATTTTTGAGAATATCGCCGATCTTTTTCAGGGCGCGCTGTCGATACTCTTCATCCGGATGCTGTTTCAGATAACGAGCGATCCCGATGACAGCAGCACGCTGGACCAGAGGGGTTTGATCGTCCAAGACCAGTAACAACGACTGGAAAGCCTCCCGGGCGTGGGCATTACCCAGCGCAAAGGCCACTTGTTTCCGGATACCGGGATGATCGTCTGAGAGCAGCAAGGTTAAGTGGTTCAGCACTTCCGGACAGCTGGGCAGCAGGTGTCCCAGGTGCTCGATCGCCTTCATTCGGATGCGTGGGTCAACGTCTTTTGTCGCATTTAAGAGATCGTCAAGGGCCTCTTCACCACGCAGCATGCCCCACAAGGCAATGGCTTCGGCCCGAACCAGAGGATGTGCAGACTCGATATACTGTTTGGTGCAGCGGAGAATGGGGTCCAGATACGCTGAATCGTCCGGTGGGAGAAGGTATACGTTGAGTGAAGGCGTTGTAAAGGATCGCAGTAACGCGTGGATAAGGCTCTCATCGCTCTCATCCCGGATATATTCCAGCAGGATTTTCGGCACTTGTTCTCCTCCGATCTCCCGCAGACACTCGATGATGATCAGTCGTACTTCAGAATTGGTAGCAGTCTTATAGCTGCGTTCAAGCGGGACAATCGCTTCGTCCCCGATGTGGATCAGCGCACTTGCGATCATTTCCGAATACTGTTCATTGCCCAGGCGTTCCAGAAGGGCGTAAGCCGCATCCTGCCGTCTGCTCCACCCCAGCATCCTGATCGAGGAAACCGCAAGGTTGAAATCAGGGCCGTCCATGAAGTCGATCAGGCTGAGCATGACAGACTCGCTGCAAGCCGAGCGAAACAGGGTGTGATAGCTGGGGAGTTGCTGGGTGATGGCATGAAATTTATCCAGTTTATGAGCGATCTGCTCCATCGAGATGACGGCGCTTTTACGAATTTCTTGATCGTTTGAGCTGAGAGCCTCGATAACGCATGGAATGCCGCGCTCATCTCCGATATGTCCCAGGGCTTCGAGGACTGTTTGGAGGAATAAAGGGGATTCAGCGATTTTTATGAGATGAGGGGTGGCTCGATAATCACCGATATGCCCGAGCGCTGAAATGGCTGGCAGCTTGAGCCAGTCATCATCTTCTTCCAGAATCTTGGTCAGGGGGCTCACGGATTTTTGGCTCGGAATACGGGAAAGCGCCTCGACAGCGGCGTAGCGTACATTGATATGCTCGTCGTCGAGGGCCGTGAGTAAGGCATCGCAGGCGTCGTGGTGCCCGATATTTCCGAGCACATTAGCTGAAGCAATTCTGACATCCTTATCGGGATCCTGTAACGAGACCCTCAGATAGGGAATCGCGGGACGGCCGATCTCATTCAAACATTCGAGTGCGGAATTGTGAAATCGGACCGTCTGGAGTTCAATATCCCCAACATTCAGGGCCTGGATCAAAAAAGGAACGACCAGTTCACTATCAGTTCCAGCTAAAAATTTGACAGCCGCCTTCCGTACCCGCCAACTCTGATCGGCCAGGAGCGCAACTAATTGTTCAGTTTCTTTGGTGTTGCCCGGGGCGTCGAGCGTCATAAGCGCTTGCAGCCTGACCTCTTCATCCGGCGACTGTAAGGCTTGAAAGCTTTCAGTAGCGATCATGATTGTACTCCATGTGTTTTAAACATACCAGGCTCTTCCGTCAGGAGTGGATGCTCGTAGTATATCATGAACGACTTGTGTCGTTTCCGCATCTTCTATCTGCACACTGCGAAATGATGAATGCTGACCTCAGCGCATCGTGCGTCCAATGCCTCTCAACAACAAATTGCGTGAAGTCGATGAACACGAGCTGTAAGTTATAAACAATATGAGATATTATGCAGGAATAAGCGTTGCGTGAAATAAAATATTTGTCAAGTAAAGCTTGAGGAATCTTTTCTGGCTGTGTACGAGAAAGCAGTTTTACAGGGCTTTCGGAACGACACGATGCAAATCGTCGAGCACGCCGATCGTCATAATCCCGGCATCGATGCGCCGGTAAAAGCGATACAAACGTGGTTGGATACACAGCGGTGTGACATATTGCCATGAGATCGAAGCCTTGTTTATCCGGATGTAATGATGTTTTGATCGTAGCTCATGGCCAGTGTTTCGCCGGGCTTGAGAATCAGAAAATCATCTTCCCAGTCAGCGTTCAGCAAGCGACGGATTAAGACGATACTGCCGGCAATGCGCTCAAAGGTCCAGCCCCGTTTTGCAGCCTCTTCCCTGGCCTGGGCCTCGACATTGTCGTTGCCGCTGATGCCCATGTCGATGAACACGGCGCGTTGATAATGATTGTGCCAGGTTCCCATCACGTCCATCAGATACTTGGCATTATCTTTGCCGTATTTTTCTACATAGCCCTCGTAAACATCGTGAAGATCGACGCTCATATCAGCTCCTGAGGACAAGGGGGTGGCGGCCCCTGTGCTGCGTTCGATATAATCTCTGGTGTACCAGTAGGTTCCGGAACAGCTTTCAAATTGCTCGGCATACTGTTCGCGGCTTCCCAGAAAGAGCGTGATGCAATCGTGTGCGCGAGGGATGACGAGCGGCAGAGTTTTCGCCTGTAATCCGGCGGTAGCTCTGCCGCATAAGCCATACGCCATGATAACGGCGTCGTAATGTTTGGCCTCGATCTTATCGATGCGTTGCTGGAGACGCTTCCGTAAATCTGTGGGATGAGCGTGCAGACCGAGGCGGAATAATTCGACATCGACGATCTGTGATGACTGAGAGGCGCAAAGATAGACAATACGCGCCAGAGCGTCGCAGGCTAAACATTTTAAACGCATAATGTTTTTGTTCATGTTATTCTCATGCGTCATCCCGATATTTCACTAGTCTGCCGCAAGAGTTCTGTCAACTATTCATTCTGAAAAATATGTGTTGACTTTCCCGGGGATTTCAGGAACTCGGTGTCGGCAGGAATTGATCGAATCCTGGCGTTTGTAACTGCTGTCGACAGCGATATGAAAACACTGCTCATCGCCGCTCCCGCGAGCGGAAAAGGGAAAACGACGGTCACAATGGGGCTTCTGCGGGCCTTGCGGCAGCGCGGCCTGGACGTCTGCGCGTATAAGGTCGGTCCCGATTATATCGATCCGGCATTTTTGACAAAAGCGGCTGGAAACGCTGCCAGAAATCTGGATTTGCATCTTCAGGGAAAGGCAGGCGTTCGCTGCAATCTGCAGCGGGGACGCTCGGACTATGCCTTGATCGAAGGCGTGATGGGCTATTTTGACGGTCTGCATAACACCTGGCGTCATTCCAGTTATCATCTGGCTTCGCTTTTCAGGATTCCGACACTTCTGATCTATACTCCGAAGGGAGAAATGTTTTCGGCTATTCCGAAAATCAAAGGCATGGCAGAGTTCGGGCACTCGACTATCTGCGGAGTGCTTTTCAATCAGGTCAGCAGGCATTACTATGGTCTTTTAAAGGAGGCGCTGGAAGAGTACACGTCCTTGAAAGCCCCGGGCTACGTTCCTGAGATACAAGAGGCAGGGCTGAAGAGCCGCCATCTTGGATTGGTGCAAAGCATCGAAGTCGATGAACTGGATCGCAAAATCGATCTGCTCGCCGCACAGATTGCCGCCCATGTTGATCTGGATGCTGTCATCGATATGATGGACGAGTACGACCCTTCCGACTTATGCGAAGAACTGCCCGAATTCCCGACCGTCTTTTCCCCGGACATTACGAAGACGGAAGTATGTGCGTCGCTTTCTGAAACGCCGGGACCAGCGGCTTCTTTGCCCACGCTGCTGGAAAATACGAGCTGCTCAGAACCTTCAGAGACGAGAACTGTCCGGGTCGCAGTTGCCCGAGATGAAGCATTTTCTTTTTATTATACGGAAAATTTGGAATTACTGGAACGGTATTGTATGGTCTCTTATTTTTCTCCCCTCAGAGACACGCAGCTTCCAGACTGTGATTTACTCTATATGGGGGGCGGCTATCCGGAGCTGTTTCTTCAAGAATTATCCGAGAACACTGCGATGCTTCGGGCGGTTCGTGAGTATGCCGAAGCCGGAGGCTGCGTGTATGCTGAATGCGGCGGTTTCATGTATTTGACTGAATCGCTTGATGGGGCAAAGATGGTCGGGATTTTTCGGGGTATGACGAAACTGACAACCCGGCTTCAGCGTTTTGGCTATATCGATATTGAGTTGAAGAGCGAGTGTTTACTGGGGAAAGCAGGAACCTGCTTCACTGCTCATGAATTCCATCGATCAGTGTCTGAAGTACAAGGTGATACAGTGTTCCGAATCCGTAAAAGCTCAGGGACAACGAGCTGGGACTGTGGGTATCGCTATAAGAACGTCCTGGCCGGTTATCCTCATATCAATTTTTTAGGTCATCCCGGAATATTGCAGTATATGCTGGAGTACTGTGGCAGAAAAAAGCTGCCGGAAGAAGCTTGAAGAACGCTTTTCCTTTCTTCTTCTGCTATTCCTGCCTGGCCGCTCGCAGAAACATAATGTATCTAAAAAATCCGCAAAAGATTGAAGCAAGCAGCATGGAAATTATCGAACAGGGCCTGGATGCGCATAGCTTGCGTGATGAAGAATTGCAGATCGTCAAGCGATGCATCCACAGTACCGGCGATTTCGGCTATCAGCATATCATCTCTTTGACCCCAAACGCGGTAGAAGCTGGCATTGAGGCGATCCGCGCGGGCTGCCGGATCGTCACGGACACCAGTATGGTGTATGCCGGTATCAATAAACGCGCTTTAGAGAAAGCCGGCTGCTGTATTGAGTGCTATGTCGCTCATGACGAGGCATTTCGACTCGCAAAAGAACAAGGCATAACGCGATCGATGGCCGCGGTCGATTTAGCCGTGCAAAAGGGCGTTGATATTTTCGTCATCGGCAATGCGCCGACCGCGCTGTATCGTCTTGGAGAGTATATTGAAAAGACCTGTATCACTCCGGAGTTGATCGTGGGGGTTCCGGTGGGCTTTGTCGGAGCAGCAGAATCGAAAGAATATCTTCGGGCCTTACACGTTCCTTCCATTTCAACAATCGGCACACAAGGTGGCAGTAATGTCGCAGCCGCGATTATGAATGCCATTATCTATATGGCAGTTGGCAGGGCTTGATACGTCAGTTTGGGAACGCTGCTGTAAGGGGGGGGCCCGAACGTCGTTGTAAAAAACTGCAGGAACGATTGGGTATGAAACATGTGCAGTATATCATTGAACGGGGCAAGAAGCTGCGTTGCGGATATACGACAGGCACGTGCGCTGCCGCTGCTTCAAAGGCTGCTGCGCTGATGCTGCTGCAGGGCGCTGATAGCCTGAAGACGATCGCGCTGGAAACGCCTGCTGGCATTCCTGTAGAACTGAAGGTCGAACAACCGTGTTTGCAGGATGATTCAGCCTCATGCTGTATTGTCAAAGATGCCGGAGACGATCCTGACGTCACCAATGGGATCGAGATTTATGCTGAGGTTCGTAAACGCTCTGACGGGAGGATTGTGATTGAGGGGGGGAAAGGAATCGGCAGAATTACACGTCAGGGCTTTTGGGGAGCAATCGGAGAGGCGGCGATCAATCCGGTTCCCCGCGAAATGATCCGCAATGAACTTGCCGCGCTCGCGCCACATGGCTGGGACGTGATGATTTCCGCGCCCAAAGGCGTGGAAATCGCTGAACACACTTTTAACAGCAGACTGGGAATCACAGGCGGGATTTCGATCATCGGCACCAGCGGTATCGTTCGTCCTATGTCTGATGATGCGGTGAAGCAGACGATCTATCTTGAGATCGATCGAATCGCCGAAGAATCACGTGATGCGATTCTCCTGTTGTTGGGGAATTACGGCGAGCAGATTGTTACAGAACGCGGCTGGAAAGGCCCTCGCGCGCAAATCTCGAATTTTATAGGAGATGCGGTCGCCTATTGTTATGAAAAGCGCTTCAGGAAAGTCACGTTGATTGGGCATATCGGTAAATTGAGCAAACTTTCCATCGGCGCCTTTAATACGCACAGTAAGATGTGCGACATCCGTATCGAGGCATTCGTCTATTACTTGGCGCTTGCCGGAGCGCCTGCAGATTTACTGCAAACAGTGCTAGGCTGTGTCAGCTCTGAGGAAGTCCTCAGCGTGATCCGTGCCAGGGGCTATGGGGGCATTCTTCATGATATGCAGCAGGGCTGTGTTGATCGTTTGAAACGTTATGTCAAAGATGATGATTTTCATATTGATGTCATTTTTTATTCCATGGAATCGGGTATCTTGGAGGAGCGAGTGTGATTTACGTAATCGGTATGGGACCCGGACATCTCAAATATCTGACTCTCGAAGCCATTGAGGCCGTTCAGGCCGCAGACACTGTACTGGCTTTTGGACGAATCGCCGAAACTGCTGAGAAGATTCGAAGGCCGGTGACGCGAATCATGCGGATGGACGAAGTCCTGCCTTTTCTCAGCAATGAAGGGCGCATCGCCGTGCTGGCGTCCGGCGATCCCTGTTTCTATGGTATTGTCGATTATTTAAAGCGACATGATATTGCCATCGATGCGATTTTGCCGGGACTGTCTTCCATGCAATACATGATGGCTCGCTTGCAAAAAAGCTGGCAGCAGGCGAGATTTTTCAGCCTTCACGGGCGCGATGAAGAGCTTGAGGCGATCAAACAATCGCCTCTGAGTGTGATTTTGACGGACAGCCGGAATACGCCGCAGGATATTTCGCAGCAGCTGAAACGCCTTGGTCTGCGGGGACGCCTGTATGTTGGTTATAAACTCTCGTATGAGGACGAACGTATCCTTGAACGAAAGATTGGGGAGGAGATTGAGGTCTGCGAGGCAATCTCTCTGGTGGTGGTAGAGCATGAGCTGGATTCCTGATGACGAGTTTATTCGAGGCAGTGTGCCGATGACGAAGTTTGAGATACGAGTCCTCACACTGGCCCTGCTCGACTGTGCTTCTGGAGAGCGCCTGTTGGATATTGGGGCGGGAACCGGTTCGGTGAGTGTTCAGGCTGCGCGCCTGGGAGCTGAAGTCTGGGCGATCGAACGCAAGCCTGAGGGACTTGAGCTTATCGCCAAAAATGCTGAACAATTTGGAGTGAGCGTGAATCTTATTGCCGGTTCAGCGCCGGAGGCCATTGCAACGCTTCCTGAGTGTACACGGTGTTTTATCGGCGGCAGCGGAGGAAAATTGCCAGAGATTTTTGAGAGATTGGAGTCTTGCCTGGCTGCAAGCTGTCGAGTGGCGGCGAATTTCATTACAGTTGAGAATTTGGTTGAGAGTAAAAGATTATTCGAACATTATGGGTATCGAGACATTGAAACACGCTTAATTCAGAGTGCGCAGCTTGACAAGTACGGTTTGTTACGCGGACACAATCCGGTGTTTATTATCAAGGGAGACAAGGGATGAAAACATTATACGGTGTCGGAGTCGGTCCCGGCGATCCTGACTTGCTGACGCTGAAAGCGATTAAAGTCATACGAAGTGCCGATTACGTGTTTGTGCCGCGTCCAAAACCCGACAAACAGGGGATGGCAGAGGCGATTGCGGCTGAATATCTTCAGGGCAAACGTGTGATCACTCTTCATTTTCCGATGGGCCCCGATAATGTGGACTTGTATAAAAGGACAGCCGAAACCCTTGATCGTACATTGAAAGACGGTGAAAGCGGAGCATTTATTACGATCGGCGATCCAATGACGTACAGCACTTTCACCTATGTCATGTTTGAAGCACAGAACTTGGATATGCAGTGCGTGCTTGTCCCTGGAATTTCTACGTGTAACGCGACGGCGGCCGCCTTGCAAATGCCGGTGACGATCAAAGGCGAGAGTTTTTATCTGGCTGACGGTTCTGTTGACGAGGAAGTCTTGCGGCGGGTGCAGAGCGTTTGTGTTCTGAAGCCCCGCAAACAAAGCGCTGAAACGCTTGAAAAGCTTGAGAAGTATGGCTTTGAATATCGCTATATTAAGCGTTGCTCGTTCCCGGATCAGGAGATCTGGTGCGATCGGCGCGCAATCGAAGAGGATCGGGACTATATGAGCGCCTTATTTTCCAGAAAACGCGGATAAGTTCTGGGAAAAGGCGTTGTTACAGAGCAGCGATATTGTAAAAATACGAGGTGAACTGGGTGATTTATTTTGTAGGAGCTGGTCCGGGCGATGTAGACCTTATTACGGTCAAGGGGCGGAAGCTCCTGGAAACTGCGGATGTGCTTGTGTATGCAGGTTCGTTGGTTTCGGAAGCACATGTGGATTTTTGCCGGACGGATTGCGAATGTTACAACAGCGCCGGCATGACCCTGGAAGAGGTGCTGAACGTGTTGGTGGAGGCAGAGCAGGCGGAAAAGATGACGGTCAGGCTGCATACTGGAGATCCGACACTTTACGGGGCGATCCGCGAACAGATGAGCGCTCTGGATGCCCAGAACTTGTCTTACGAGATTGTGCCGGGGGTCAGTTCCTTTACGGCAAGTTGCGCCGTGCTGCAACGTGAGTATACCTTGCCGGGAGTCAGTCAGACAGTGATCGTGACACGTCTGAAAGGTCGCACTCCTGTACCGGAAGCTGAAGATTTGGCGTTGCTGGCTGCTCACCAAAGCTCGATGGCGATTTTTCTGTCGGTCAAACAGATCGATCTTGTGGTGGAACACTTGAAAGAAGGCTATGGACGCGACGATGTGCCGGTCGCGGTCGTGTATAAGGCCAGCTGGCCGGATCAGCACATTCTGCGGGGGCGCTTGAGCGATATCGCCGATAAGGTTAAGGCTGCTGGCATCAAAAATTTTTCTCAAATTCTGGTGGGCGACTTCCTGGAAACGGATTTCGAACGCTCACAGCTTTACCACCCCCGCTTCTCCCACAGATTCAGGCAAAAGAAAAAATTCGAATACAAGATGTCTGCGGGCGTTGAGGGTTGAACTAATTGAAAATTGCGTGTTTCACATTTACCAGGCAGGGCAGCCTGCTGGCGGAAAAGCTTGCTGAAGATCTCGGCGACCCGGTTGAGTTGTTTACGAAAGAGCATTATAAAGCCCAGCTACCCAGAGTATTCGAGGAATTCCAGGGGATCATATTCATTTCGTCGACCGGGATTGCTGTACGTCTGTCTGCAGCCTTTCTGCAAGATAAAACCTGCGATCCGGCGATTGTCGTTGTCGACGACCTGGGACGCTATGCTATCAGCCTGCTTTCCGGGCATCTCGGCGGAGCCAATCGGCTGGCGGAAAAGATTGCCGGAGTGCTGGCATGCCAGCCGATTGTGACAACCGCCTCTGACGGAAGAGGAATCGAGGCGATCGATCTCTTCGCTCAAAGACATGGGTTCATTATGGAAAGCATGCAGGACGTGAAAGTGCTGACCGGGATGATGGTCGACGGCAAAGCGCTGAAGCTGCTATCGGAAGTTCAAACGTCCTTTAATTATCCACATTGTGTAGATAAGATGGAAGATGCGGAAGGCTGCATTTATATCAGCTCGCAGACAGCTTTTCCATGCGAATTGCCCCACTGTGTCTTGCGGCCTAAAAATTTGGCAGTGGGGATTGGCTGCCGGAAAGGAAAATCTGTCAATGAGATTCTCAAGGCCCTTGAACAGGTCTTTGCTCGCCATTATCTCAGTCTCAAAAGCATTCGTCTAATGGCAACGATTGACGTGAAGAAAGATGAAGCGGGAATTCTCGCGGCCTGTGAGATGCTGGGCGCTGAATTACGGATTTTCAGAGCTGATGAGATTCAACAGGTCCAGGAGCAGTTTGCCGGAAGCGAATTTGTTGAATCACAAGTCGGCGTCAAGGCAGTCAGCGAACCCTGTGCTTTTCTGGCTGGAGGCGATATCCTAGTGGGAAAGACAGCGATTGATGGGATCACAATCGCTGTTGCAAAATTAGAATGATGAGGATGCATACACGAATTCGGTCTGTCACCATCCTGATAAGAGGACAGAGGCTTTACATGAAAGTGAATCATGGCAAAACTTTATGTGGTTGGCATCGGGCCTGGGGGAAAAGAGCATCTGACCCTCAGAGCGCTTGACGTTCTGAAACAATGTGAAGTAGTGGTCGGTTATACGTTTTATCTCGAGCTGATTCAGGAGTTTCTGGAAGGTAAAACTCTGATCGAGACTGGTATGACCGGTGAAATCGAGCGTTGCTGCCAGGCGATCGAGCAGGCGAAATGCGGGAAGACCACGTGTATTGTCAGCACTGGAGATGCCGGCTTGTACGGTATGGCTGGGCCGATCCTGGAAATGGCTGAAGAGATCGACGTGGAGATCGTTCCTGGTGTCAGCTCTGTGTTTGCAGCAGCGGCGGAAATAGGCGCTCCGCTGATGCACGACCTCTGCATTATCAGTTTGAGCGATCTCCTGACGCCCTGGACTCTGATTGAGACGCGTCTCAAAGCTGCAGGGCAGGGAGATTTTGTCGTCGCTCTGTATAATCCGAAAAGTCGAGGACGAGTCCGGCAGATCGAAACAGCGATCCGTGTACTCGCACATTATAAAGCCCCTGATACGCCGGTTGCACTTGTCAAGAATGCCGGCCGCGCCGGTTCGACACGCAAGCTGCTGACCCTCTCTACGATCGATTACGACTTTATCGACATGAAAACGCTTGTCATTATCGGCAATCGGTCGACCCATATCAAGAATGGGAAAATGCTTACGCCACGAGGGTATATGCTATGATCTGGATTCTTGGCGGAACCTCTGAAAGCGTCACCTTGATCGAGCGTATTCAAGGAAAACTCGACTATATTGTCACGGTGGCGACAGCAAGTGGACAAGCATGTCTGCCCGAGACGGCTCGTGTTCGTGTCGGCCGGATGAACCCCGGACAAATGCGGGAATTTATTCAAGAGCAGTCCATTACGCTGGTCGTGGATCTTACTCATCCCTACGCCACTGAAGTGACAGGACAGGTCCAGCGGATTTGTCAGGAACTTCGGATACGCTATGTTCGTTACGTGCGTGAGTCATCTGAAGCCAGGGCTGCAATTCGTTGCGCATCGCTTGAGGAATGTGCCGCTTTTTTACAGGGGCTTTCCCATACGTGTGTCTTTTTTACAACAGGAAGCAAGCATATCGAGAAGTTTCAGCAGATTCGTGGCAAGAACCGCTTTGTGTATCGCGTGCTGCCGGCGCCCGAAAGTCTGAAGATCTGTGTCGCGCATCAGGTCGAAATGAAAGATATTGTGGCTGCGCTGGGTCCTTTTTCGGAAGCAATGAACATAGCTATGTTTCGAGAATATCGTGCGGACTATGTCGTGATGAAAGATTCGGGGCAGACTGGAGGAACCCCTCAAAAAATTTCAGCCTGCGAAACGCTCGGCATCAGTCCGGTGCTTTTACTTCGAAAAGAAGAACAAGGCTTCACAAAGCTGGAACAATTAGAGGAAACGCTTTTTGCTATACTGCATTCTACAGAGCATTAGCACTTATCCACAAAAATCTTTAATAATATAGGTTTTTTCCTCTATATGTATGCGCTTTAAGAACGTGTGAGCACGCGGGATCACACTTATCTTTCAGTTTCCGAGTGGTTGCAGTCGTCACCTTTGCCGTCATGCACACAGATTCGTCGCGGAAGACACTGTTCCGCCAAAATAATCGCTTCAAGTTCCCGAACCGCATCGTGAAAGTCGTCGTTGATGATCACGTAGTCATAGTTTTCGTAATGAGTGACTTCCTCTCGGGCTTTGAGGAGTCGGCGCTCGATTTCTTCACTGCTGTCACTTCGACGCTCTGTCAAACGTTTACGGAGTAAATCGAAGCTGGGGGGAAGAATAAAGATGAAGACACCTTCATCGCCATAACGCTCTTCGAGTTGTTTGGCTCCCTGCACATCAATATCGATGAGAAGATATTTGCCTCTGGATAAGGTTTCGGCAATACTCGTGATGCTCGTTCCGTAATAATTTCCATGAACATACGCGTATTCGACGAATTCATCTGTCTCGACCATCTGCATAAACTTTTCTTCAGACACGAAATGATAGTCGCGGCCGTCGGTTTCGTTTGAGCGACGTTGCCGTGTTGTATAGGAAATACCATGCTCGAAGTTGGGCAGCCGGCGGATGACTTCTTTGCATAATGAGGTTTTCCCACCGCCTGAAGGCGCAGAGACAACGAAAAGGATGCCGTGAGTATTTTTGCTGAATTTCATGATGTCACCTCATTGATGGAGTCTGAATCGACAGGCATATCATCGCCGCCGAAAAGGCGTTGTGAGACTGTTGCCGGCAGCACGGCCGACAGGATGACATGATCGCTGTCTGTGATAATGATTGCGCGGGTTTTTCTGCCTTGTGTCGCATCAATAAGTTTTCCCTGCTGCCGGGCCTCTTCTTTCAAACGTTTCATTGGGGCTGAACTTGGAGTAATAATCGCGATTATTCTCGATGCAACCACGACATTGCCAAACCCGATGTTGACCAGTTTATTGCTCATAGCAAGCGGCTATTCCACGTTTTGGACCTGCTCACGGATTTTTTCCAGGAGAGACTTCACATCCACAACGTGTTTCGAGATGTCCAGGTTATTTGCTTTCGAGCCGATGGTGTTGATCTCTCGATTCATTTCCTGGACCATGAAATCCAGCTTTCTGCCAACACCTTCCTGAGCTTCCAGCAGATGCTGAAAGTGATCGATATGGCCGCGTAATCGGCTCAGTTCTTCAGAAATATCGATGCGATCTGCAAAAAAAGCAGCTTCCTGGATGAGACGGTCGGGATCGATGTCGATGACGTTTTCTGTCAGGCGTTTGAGGCGTTCTTCCAGGGCAGTTTTATATGCGGTCGGCGTCATTTGGGCAAGATGGGCGATCTCTGCACTCTGCTGTTGAAGCTCATCCAGATAGGAGCGTAAATCTTGCTCCAGCAGGTCGCCTTCATGCCGGCGCATCTGATCCAGATGATTCAGGGCGTCCGTCACAGCCTGCTCTACTGCAAGCCGGGCTTCTTCCTGATCCAGATCAGCGCTTTTGACGTTAAGCACTTCTGGCAGCCGGATCAAAGAGAGGATGTCGACGGGATTCTCAAGTTTGAGATAATCTCCGAGCTCTCGGAGTTGTTCAAGATAGTCTTCTGCCAGGCCCTGATCGAAACTAATCTGTTTGGCAGTTTTTCCGAACTCATCCAGTGAAAGGTATATATCAAAACGACCTCGCTGAAAACGTTCCTTGACAGAGCGTTTCAGCTCGTGTTCGAGAAAGGAAAGCTTTCCCGGCACTTTGACATGCACATCGCAGTAACGATGATTGACCGATTTGACCTCAATGCTGTAAGTTCTGCCGGATTCTGTCTGAACTGCAGCCGTTCCGTAGCCGGTCATGCTTTTTATCATGGCACGTTCCTCAGTCTTATACACCATTAATCTTTGTCTGATTTTGGAGGAATATTGAGGAGAACAGGGAAGTTTTTGTCAATGAAATTCTTGCAACTAATAGGCATGCTTATTGATCATGCCCTTCCACAGTGTCATGAAAAGAATTTTCACATCAAGGCTGACCGACCAGTTCTGAATATAGTAGAGGTCGTATTCAATGCGTTTTTCGATCGAGGTATTGCCGCGCCATCCATTGATCTGAGCCCAGCCGGTTATGCCGGACTTGACACGATGGCGTAACATGTATCTGGGGATCTTTTCCCGGAATTTCTGAACAAAAGGAGGACGCTCCGGGCGCGGCCCGACGAGGCTCATGTCGCCTCGTAAGACGTTGAAAAACTGCGGCAGTTCGTCAAGGCTGGTGGAGCGCATAAACGCGCCGAGTCTGGTCCGTCGAGTATCTCGCTTTGCGGCCCAGACTGCCCCGGTTTTGGATTCGGCATTGACGCGCATCGACCGAAATTTATACATCTTGAAAAGATGTCCGTCCAGGCCCATGCGTTTTTGGGTGTACAACACAGGTCCCGGCGACGAGAGCTTGATCAACAATGCCAAGACCAGCATCATCGGCGCGCTCAATACGATAAACAGCAGCGAGAAGGCGATATCAAAGCCGCGTTTGATGACGCTGTTCCAGCCTTGAATGGGGGTTTCCCGCAAATTGACGATTGGGATTCCGTCGAGTTCTTCCACCCCGACGCGCAAACTCATATATTGCATGAGATCCGGAATGAATTTGACATCGACGCATTCTTGATCCACTGACGCCAGCAGCTCCAGCACCTTTTCGTGGGCGGTCATCGGCAGCGCAATGAAGAGCTGCTCGACCCCGCGTTCCTGAATAATGCGCTGCGTATCGTTTAAAGACCCCAACACCGGAGTCCCTTGAAGCACCTTCCCCTGTTTGTCAGGGTTATCATCGACAAAGCCGATGACGTTCAGGCCGAGCTCCGTATAGGTGTGCGCCCGGTGCGTCAACTCCTGACCGAGATGTCCTGCTCCGGCAATAAGAATATGGCGAAGGTTGTAGCCCTTGCTGCGGGCATAGTCGATCAAGTTGCGTAGTAGTGAACGACTAATGCCGATCGAAAAGATATTCACTCCCCAGAAGTACAGCAAGACGAGACGGGAGTAAGGATATTGGCGGTAAAAGAAGTTAAAGGCAATCATCAGGATGGTGCCGGCACTGATCGCCTGGAAGATCGATACAAATTCTTCAGCCTGTGAGCTTCCACGCCGTGGGCGATACAGACCGGAGAGGTGGAACACGACAATCCACATCACAAGAATAGGGCTGAGGAGTTTCCAGTAATAATCAAACGGCGGAATCCCTTTGGTCGTCGGAATAAAATTGGTCTGAAAACGGATATAATAGGCAATCAGCCATGAGACGGCGGTCATCATAACGTCTGATCCGAGCAGACCAGTTAAAATAAGCGGATGCGTTTGTTTGATCATAATGCTTGCCTTGTATTCTCTATGAAGTTGACACGAAAAAGAGTCATCTGTTGCATATTTTGTCGTTTACAGTGGATATGTCCCAACCCTCTTGCGACCTTCAAACACCGTCAATTCTGTAAAGCCAAATTCTTTGACGATGTCTCGTGTGTCCGTAAAATGCTTCCCGATCTCATGGGGATGGTGTGCATCTGAGCCGAAGACGATTGGGATATCGTACTGTTTCAACAGCTGGAGAATGTGCGGCGAAGGGTATATTTCTTTGACAGGTCTCCGAAGTCCGGAGCTATTTATCTCCACGGCGACGTCACTTTCTTTGCAGCTGCGTATCGTTTCTTCGATGAGAAAAGAAAAATCTTTGGTCGGACGATGGCCGAATTTTTTGACGAGGTCTGCGTGGGCGATGATATCGAAGAGGTCTGAGCGCACTGCTTGCTGCAGGCGCTGAAAATATCCTTCGTAAATTGCGTCGATTCCCTGTTCGTCCCAGTGCTTGAGATTGCTGGGATCATCGATCGCCCAATCCTCGACAACATGTACGGAACCGTAGACATAGTCGAAGGGGTATTGTCGCAAGAATTCTCGCGTTGACTCTTCTTCAGCGGGTGAATAGTAATCTGCTTCGATGCCGAGTTTGATGTGAAGCCCTGGGAATTGTCGTTGAGCCTGGCGAACGTCGCGAATATAGTCCGGCAAATGCTCGAAGGTCATAGCATATTCCGGTCTGCCCCATTTCAGCATGGGGAGATGGTCGGAAAACCCGATCTCCTGAAGGAACGCTTGTCCGGAGGCATAAGCAGCATATTCCAGCACTTCTCCAACCGCATGATTACAAAATTTTGTATGAATGTGATAATCCAGCATTTTCACGAACGGCTGTGACGATTATTGAGAGAGTATAGATTCACACCCTGTATGACATCTGTCCCTTCTCTTCACCAGTAAACTTTTTTGGGGGCCAAATTGTCAACAGAAAATTTTTTTTGCACGTTCTTTTCTTTGATCGAAATTCTTGACAAAATACTGCGTAGATAGTATGTTCAGTATCACGTATGCGGTGTGTTAGTCTCAGATACTGCTGTCTGCAGACAGCAGTATTCCATCGATCATAAGCAGAAACGTTGCAAAACGTTTACAAGGAGAGTAAATAAGCTATGAAGAAACGATTCTTATTGGGTTGTGCCGTCATGTCGATCGTAAGTATGGCAGTCTGCGGCAGCAGTTTTGCGGTGGAGATTCCGGATGGTTTTACCCGCAATGAGGTTCTCTCAGCGCAGGCGCTTGAGATGGCAAAACAGCAATTTACGCTGCTGGAACAACAGTTGGTCATGATCGCGCAAAGTTCTCCGCCAGAGCAGCAGGTGACGATTAATCAGGCGCTTTCCATGGTTAAGGAGAAATTAGCGCGTCTTGATCGCGTTGATGTGTATCTTGCAGACGAGGCGACTCCGGGGGCGAGTTATGAGACGATATATGATTTTTACAAAGGTATTCTCTCCAATGTTCAGGATGTCGACACGCACGACATGCAATTTGCTGTGACGCAAGTTCCCCCTGGACTGATTCCGCCTGCGACGCTGAACTCTCTCATGGCGCTGCTGTCGCCGGAGAGTGCTTACGAGGTAAAGGCTGCAATCGGCACATCAGGAAAATCAAGAGTGAGCATATCGACGGTGTATATTAATTCGCAGACCTTTGAATTGATAAAAGGCACTACGCTTGTGATTGCGACTGATAAATAAATATCGGTTCGTGGAGAAAAATGATCCTATTGTGATACAAAAAAAGCTGGTTCTTCTCAAATAAAGAAGAACCAGCTTTTTTTTGTTTATCAGCGACGCTGTCCTCTACCACATTTTCTCCAGGCGGCAAACAGACCGAGTAATCCTGGTCCGAGCAAAATCAAGGTGCCTGGTTCAGGTGTGGCGATCGAAGAGTCTTCTCCTAACGAGATTTCAAATACTCTCAGGTCATGCTCAAAGGTCATGTAAATTTTCCCGTTGTAGAATGCCAATCCGTCAGGATCCGGGACATTGCGAATATCGTTGGCGCCTACTTCAATCTCATAATCCGGGAACAAGGTTTCCAGGTCGATGCGGGCGGTTTCCTGATGGGTTTCTAGATCATAGAGGAAAAGGTCGTGATTCGCGTAATCCCCGACAATCAATGATGTGTCGCTCGCAGCCAGGCCGAGCGCTGTCACGCCTGTCATCAGATCTTCAACGGATCCATCATCATGTAATTTGATAATTTTGTGCGACTCTTCACAGCTCAGATAAATCGCCCCGTCGAGGTACGCGGCGCCTTCAGGATCGTTGCAGATCGAAGCAGATATCTTATACGGGTCTGTCAGGACGGCAGATTGATCCGTTGAGTACACATAATTATTAAAAAACGACAAACCGGATTTGGCGTTACTGCCCACGAAAAGCTCTTCTCCGTCGCTTGCCAGAGCGACTGGGTTAAAAAGGGAGCTTGCGAATCCGAAGACATCGCCTCGTACAGAGTTCGTATAGGCTTCCTGAGAGATGATTTCCTGTACTGTTCCTGCAGCGAAATCAAGCGTCGCAGCAATAAGTTGCCCCTGGTTCGGAGTGCTGTTCGGAGCGCTTGTTATCCAGAGCGTTCCATCTTTGGTAAACGTTAGCCCCTCAAAGGTCACGCCGTCGACCGAATCCCACCCTTGGGCGCTGAAATCATAGACATGGGAAAGTGATGCGGCATGGGAACGTGACGCGAATGCTGTCATGCCTATCAACACATAGGCGGCGATAAGAACTTTTTTCATAATGCTTTCTCCTTCAGAAGAATGAAGGCCGGTTTTCCAGAAAATTATTTCATACTTTCTGGCAGCCCGGCTGTCTTAGATAGAAATTAAGACCCGTGGTTTTCCGTCCCATTTTCACAAATGGTTTGGCTTTTTCACAAAGCAGGTTCATTGTTTTTAATGAACGATTTGTCTGTATTTGCAATTACAATACCAGCTATTGACATTGATGAGCGGAAATTTTTATTTTTCGTATTATTCCTTATCTTTATGAGGGTTTATCGTCTATTTGATCTGTAATCTCTTGACGGGAAGTCTCGTTGTGTGTACAAAATCTTGTAAAAAATGTCGACAGAAGAAAAAAGATGTTGTAGAAAGTATTGTAAGTTCTTTTAAATAAAAGTATTATTATTTTTTATATGGCGGAAAATATTCCGACAGTCTGATCCGGAAGAAGGCCGGCAAGGTGGAAAAGCTATTTTTGAATTCGGGAATCCCTTCGTTCTGCATGGAAGAATTCTTTCTTCTGGTGAAAATCTGTTGACAGTCTTTTGAACGAGAAGTAATTTTGACAAATATGTTTAGCGGCGGGACTGTTGCTGCCGAAAAACTGCCTGGGGAAAGGAACAATTGAATGCTGACAAGAAGGTTGTTAAAGGGGCAGGTTGCTGTTGGATTTATATGGCTGTGCTGTGCCTTCCCGGTGTTTTCGCAAATCGGGAACGTCCGGGAATTCGTGATCGGTGTTGGTGATCAGCTTAACATTAGTATCTGGGGGATTCCGGAACTTTCGTCTCGAGTCAGAGTACGTCTGGACGGGAAGATTACCATGCCGCGTTTGGGCGATATTCCAACGGCGGGTCTGAAGATTTCCAGCTTAAAAGCTTATCTGGCAGGAGAGGAAGACGGTAAAGAGACCATTGGAAAATATGTGAAAGATCCGAATATCACGATTTCAGTCGTTCAACCGGCTGATAACATTCTCGTGAATGTCAGTGGCATCGTCTCACGCTCTCTGAGCATCCCGCGTCAGACCAGGATCGGGCAGGTCTTGAAAACCCTTGTTCCACAGCTTCCTGTGGAGCCTCCTCCCAATTTACGGAATATCATGGTTGTCAGCGCTGAGGGCGAGAACTTTCCGGTCGATTGGGTGATTTTGCGCACAGGGAAGGCTCCTGAAATGGATGTGTCTTTAGAATGGGGAGATGACATTCGGATTCCTGCCGGAGCGCTGCCGACACCGACTCCGGTTCCGACGGTAATTCGCGAGAACGCGCCAGGAGTGAGTTACTCTGAAGAAGAACTCCTGGAATTATTCCAGCATGCTCCTGATGTGTTGAAAGTCGTACAGTCACTGGCAACGCAGTTTGAAGACGGGGTCTATACTTTTGACTTGGCTGCAATGAGCGATGACGAGAAAGCGTTACTGGGAAAAGATATGCTGAATTTATTGTTTAACGGTCCTGTTGATGCGAACTCGGCTCCTTTCACAGATGCCCGTCTGGCGGGCATCTCAGTGGACCTTCGTCTTGCTGATGTCCTTGAAGCCTATTTGGCATTTCCCGCGTCACTCCCTGACGCACTTCCTGTGATTAAGCGCTTTCATGAAGGTGATTTGGTCGAAAAAGGCAGGGAACGCGAGGAAGATGTGTATCTTAAAGAGATTGTTGATGACAAGAAACTGGTGATTGTGGAACAGGGAGATCGGCAGCAGTTTCTGCCGCTTGCTGCGCCGTTCAGTGAAGCCAGGCTGAGCGGAGTGTTTGATCTTGGGGATACAAGAAAAGCCGTGTTTTCGGACCTTCCGGAGTGGTCAGGCCGAAAACCGCGAAAACGGATGTATCTGGAAGGCGATCTGCTCGAGAAAGATGTGAAAGTTGCACAAATCACGACGCAATGGGTACTCTTGCAGAAAGGGAACGACACCCAGCTGCTGCTGCTTCGCGATTCGTATAATCGTCATCAGCGTGCTGTCCAAGCTCAGGGAGACGCGTTTGCTGGATCTGACGTAACGTTGCCGCAAGAGGTGACAGGGCAAGGATTACAGGAGCTTCCTGAAGGAGCGCTGCAGCAAATGTTGCCAAAGGAGTTGAAGGCATTGGATAGCCTCAGTAAATTGTTCTTTGCAACGCCGATTTTCGAATAACGGTCACTTTTGCGTATTTTCTGGAATGTTTTTGCATGAGCGGTAAAGGTATTTTTGATATATCGTCGTCGCGTGCCTGCCAGAGACATGAGTGATGTATGAGTTTAGCTGATATGATGAAGAAGGAGAGACGCTGTGGAGAAGCCAGAGCAACAACATCAGATCGCTGAAAAAGTTAAGTTTGATGTGCTGACAGAGGTTTGTTCCTTTATCAATTCGACCATGCCTTACGAAGAGCAGCTTTTGTCGATCGTCGAAGCGGCGAATACGCTGCTTGGGGTCGAGAACAGCTCGTTGATCCTTCGTAGTGACGAAGAAGAGGACACTCTCAATTTTCATGTTGTGACGGGTGAAAAAAGTCAGCAGCTTAAACCGATGCGTCTGAAACTCGGTGAAGGTATTGCCGGATGGGTGGCTGAACATGGGGAAGCGCTTGTGGTGCCGGATGTCTCTATGGAGCCGCGTTTCGAGCCGAGGATCAGTGAGGAACTCGGTTTTGATACCCGATCGATTTTGTGTGTGCCGATTTATGCTAAAGGAAAACTGACAGGCTCTTTTGAAGCTGTCAACCGGCTTGATGGACGGCCTTTTGAAGAGAAGGATCTTCCTCTGTTAACGGCCTTTGTCTCGCTGGTCGGGACAGTCCTTGAAAATGCTGAAATACAGCGTTCGAGTGAAGAACAGAAGCTGGCCCTTGAACAGCTCGTTCGAAGCAAATCGTCAGAAGTGGAGACCGTGAATAAGCATCTGATCGGAAAAACCCAGCGTTTGGCACTGACAACCAAAATTGTTTCGTTGATTAACTCGAACCGTAGTATGACTGATATTCTTGTTGAGGCGGCGAAACAGCTTCAACGTTTGATGCCTCTTGATTATGCGACTGTAGCGCTTTTGCAGGAGAACCGCTCGGAACTCCTGTTGCTCGAACTTCTGCCATTCTCGGAAAATAGTTTGGCTGAAGGGCTGAAAATTCCTTTTGATGAATCCGTGATCAAATATGTCGTGCAGTATAAACGCTCGATTTTCCATAATCGTCCCCGCTGGTATCGCTGTTTTCTGGAAGGAGGGCGTTTTTTGGAAACGCAGCTTAGTACGATGCTGTGTATGCCGGTTGTCGCTTCTGATACAAGCGTCCTGGGCAGTTTGAATCTTGGCTGTATCAAGCGCTACCAGTATACAAAAGAGGCTGTGGATATTGTCACCTTCATCACCAAGCAGCTCGGTGTGGCCTTTGAACGTCAAAAGTTGAGAAATTCATTAGAAGACGTCAACCAGAAGCTTAACGAAAAAACCTTTGAGCTGCGACGAAATCTGATTAAGATGGGAGATGCCAACTTACGGTTGTTTACGACACAGGAGGAACTGCGGGAAAAAGACAAGAGGATGAAGGCCCTGTTGGAGGAAGTGCAGCAGAAAAACGTTGAGCTGAATGAGACCCTCGAAGAGTTAAAACAAACTCAGACACAGCTGGTGCAATCGGAAAAAATGGCCTCACTCGGACAGCTTGTTGCAGGGATCGCCCATGAGCTGAATACGCCAGCTGGAGCGATCAAAGCCGCTTCAGAAGTCATCCCGGATTATATTCAAAAGACGTTTCGAGCGTATGAGGATTTGCGTGAAGCTGGAATTTCGGCTGAACACCGGAAACAGCTGCTGGACCTGATCGATGTGATGATTCATTTAGCCAGAGAACACCGGCGGGAGTCGACAGCAAAGATTCGAGAAAAAAGTAAAGCCTTGCTTTCCAAGCTTCGTGAGGCAGGGTTTTCGGAGTGCAGGACGCTTGCAAAAGATATTGCCCGCTGCTCTCTTGGCCAGCATTTGGAAACGCTTGTGCTCCTGTTTACGGAGTACGGCTCAGAATTGGTCATGGAGTTTCTGAATAACTGTAGTCGCGTTCTGGTCTCATCGCGGGATAACCAGATGAGTGTGGAAACGATTTCAAAAATCGTGCGGGCCTTAAAATCATATTCTTATCTCGATCAGTCACAGGTTCGGACGATTGATTTGAATGAGGATATTGAAAATACCTTGACCATCCTGCATAGTCAGATTCCCAAAAACATCACTATCACCAAGCGTCTGGGAGATATTCCCGATATTCAGTGTCTGGGCAGCGAGCTTAATCAGGTATGGACGAATATAATACAAAATTCACTTCAGGCGCTTGGTGAAACCGGCGGCACAATTCGTGTGGAAACCCTGGCAAGCGCTTATCATATTTCCGTGAAAATCAGTGATGATGGGCCCGGCATTCCTGAGAATATCAAGGATAAAGTGTTTGACCCGTTTTTTACGACAAAACGTGGAAAAAGCAGTGGATTGGGCTTGAGTATCAGTCAACAAATTGTTGATAAGCATAATGGAAGAGTTCGTCTGGAATCCTCGCCTGGGGAAACGACCTTTGAGGTGATTCTACCGAAAGAGGGGCTTAAATTCCAGCGGAAAAGGAAGACCACGATGATTTTAGAACAATAAGAGAGATCCGGCTGTCCCGGGCGAAATGAAAACCCGGCACAGCGCTTGCGTGTCTTAGCCGGTGATAATGGAATAGGCCAGATAGCCAATACCGAGAAAGGTCAGCATAACAGCTTCAGGACGGTTAAGAGTTCTTTTGGTGCCAAGGGCAATGAAAAAAATTCCGGTGGCCAGCAGAAGAAATACTAAATGCCATGATATGCCGGCTGTTAAGGGAATTGGTGTGATAAGCGAGGTCATCCCCAGAATAAGTAAAATGTTGAAAATATTGGATCCGACCACGTTGCCAATCACAAGGTCTGTCTGATCTTTCATGACGCTGGAGATGGCTGTGGCGAGCTCCGGCAGTGATGTTCCGATTCCGATAATAACGCCGACTACTAGCGTGCCAGCTCCTAAGCCGATTGCAATAGCTGTGGCTCCGGTGACGGTAAAATCGCCCCCAAAATATAATCCGATTATCCCAAAGAGAATCTTCCCGATCGCATGTGCCCAGGCCCGAATCGCGTCTTGGCTCCCATAGCGTTCGTGATACTTCTGCCGTACTTCAGGATTGGCGGGCACGTTGGAAATCACGTGAAAGGTGTATAAAAGATAGAGAGCCATGCCGAGCAGCATGACAAGGCCGTCTTGTCTGGACAAGCCGTGAAAGTCGCTTGTCCTGGCCAGCGGAGGAAAATCATACACCTGAAGGATGATCAGCAGCGCCGCGGCCATCATGACGGGAATCTCGGCGCTGATGATACTTTTCTGAATCCTGATGCGCCCGGCTATCCATCCGGAGATGCCGATCACCAGTCCCATGTTTGAGATGTTCGAGCCGACAATGTTGCCGAAAGCAATATTGGTGTCACCTTTGAGGGCTGAAATCACATTCACAAACAGTTCCGGCATACTGGTGCCGAGGCCGATAATCAACACACCGATCACGACAGGTGGAATGTTGGCTTTTAAGGCAATGAGCTCTGCGCCCTCGATCAGGATGTCGGCAGCCCGAATCAGCACAATGATTCCAAGGATCGACTGTGCAAGATTAAAATGAATGAAAAATAAGAGCAGTGCCAGGAGAAGCCCGAACAGTGCCGGGGACGCTTTGCAGAGATTGAGAACATCGATCATGTTCCCAGGAAGAATCGCTGATGACGGCTGCGCCATAAGCTGACGTGCTTCGAGAGCCAATACGATGAATAAGATGATCCAAAACTGAATGTGCATAGTAGTTCGCCTCCTCTAAGTTCAGAAATTTCCGGATATCTTCGAATTTTCCCCTCTCTGTTGTCAAGTGTTTTGATCGTCCTCCGGGGATGCTGGTGAGAAGATACGATTGAGAAATGTCAGAATGCGCTGTTCATAGGCTTCAGGCATCAGATGGCGAACATGCTCATGGGCCACACCGCGAATCACCCGGAGTTCAGTGAGCGGCGTGACCACATCGATGGACCCGTTCTCAATCTCAAGGTGTCCTGCAATGCCGATTCCGAGCCTTCTGAGAAGCCCTACCAGAAGAATTCACCTTATGTAGTGCTGCTATCTCAGACGGAAATGTGCTGACTAGACGCGACATGATGTTGTTGCTAAAATATCTGAGCATTTTTATGAAATCCTGTTTCTGAACGAGCATTTTTAATTCTGAAAAATTCGATCCCTGCCGGAGGATATACGCAACAGCAGGAAAGACTTTTTACAAGATGCTTATGCTGTAACCTGTTGTATCTATAGATGATAAAGAAGCATGTATAAAAATGTCCTTTGCAGAGCCGGTTGTTTTAAACGTTGGCACGTATTTTGATAGTAAAAAAGAGATATAAACGTCATAGTTCAGATGATATGTACAACGTGACGTGAGAAGAGCTGCGTCGATTGTCAGAGACCATTGTCGTTCCTTGACAGGCTCGTCGGGAGATCTGTGATAAACGAGTGATTCCGGAATAACACTGAAGAAAGGTCATTTCTCCTCCACCTGCCTTCAGGTTCTCCTGTTTCCGAGGATCATCTCTTCATGTAAACGTCTTCCGATTTACCCATAGCTTTTGAGCGACTCAGGAGTTCCCCCCTGATTTCAGAATGCATCGAAAGCTATGGGACCAGCCTGCTGATTCTATGCAAAGCAAGATTTATCCTCGTGTAAAATATCTTCTGCTGTTTTGTGTTGTGTTCCTGCTCTTTTCCTGTGGGGACACCGAACGAACGACGACACCGATTCTCCCCGGTGAAATCGCTGTTCTGGCGATCCAGTTCACGCCTGAGACTGTTTATCAAAGTTACGGGAATACGTACTATTACACAGTCACGTTCGGCGAGATCAACGGGGTCGGCGTCTCATTACGATCCGCGAAAATCGAAACGCTGGACAGCGAAGGATCTGTTCTTGAAAAAGACGATTACGATGAGCGCTGGCTTGCTGAGACGTTCGGCACGTCGTATCTGTCTCCCTATTCTGAAGTGCGGACAAGTGTGAGTACAGTGTGTTCTGCCTGTACGAGCGAACATTGGTTGATACGAGGCATCGATGAGCAGGGGAATCATGTTGAGACGTCGGGAGTCGTCACGTTGATCAATCGCGTGAGCTCGACATTTTAGCGTCATTTCATGCCTCAACGTCTTTTTTTCTTCCTCCCAGCGTTAAGCATCCTTCTTGAAAATAGTTACCGAGATAAAGCCGGATACCGTAATGAACTGTTTTTTACAATCTCTACGACAGATCACGCGTACGCATGACGTTCAAATATGTTGTGCCGCATCGCTCCTGACCTGCCTGCTGCTGTTTTTTCCTCTCCGCAACTCTGCTGCTGTGTCTCCAGCCTGCAAAACGCCGGGAGATGAGGCTGTCGTGACGGAACAGCAGAATGATGCGCCAGAATCTTCCCCGGAACTCTCGTTGTTTGAAGACATTCCCATTGTCGTGAGTGCCTCGAAAAAACCGGAACGTGTGACGACTGCTCCGTCAATTATCAGCATTATTCGTGCTGAAGAGATCGAGCGAATGGGCGCGAGAACGCTTATGGACGTCTTGCGCACGATTCCGGGCGTGGAGATCACCCGCGATCGCTTCGGGCTGTCCCAAATTGTCGTTCGCGGTCTGCGGGAAGAACATTCCCGGGGCGTGAAGATCCTGGTCGATAACCATGCTCTTAATGATCCGATTACAGGGGGAGCGATCACCATGTACGATGACCTTTCCCTGAACAATGTCAGTCGTATCGAGATTATCAGAGGTCCTGCATCGACCTTATATGGAGCAAACGCGTTTGTGAGCGTCATTCATGTGATCACCAGAACAGCCGATGAGATCGATGGGTTGACGCTGTCTCTCGGGGGAGGAAGCTTTGATTCGTACAACCCGTCCTTGCTCTTCGGAAAGGTGTTTGACGATTTGGCGATGACCTTTTCTGCCGAGTATGTCACGACACGAGGACCTGCATTACATTATGGAGAAGATGGGCTGAGTCATTCCGGCTGGGAGAGCGCTTCGGAAAGCTTTTCGTCTGTCCCCCGAACGATGCGGGAAGAGCGTGAAAAGCTTGCGCTTTCCTGGAAGCTTGATTACCGGAATTGTGTTTTTCAGGGAAATGTTCTCGATAAACATCGCGGGCCGTTTCTCAGCAATTTTTATACAGTGAATGACGATTCATTTGAAGATAGTCGTCACGTCTCTGCCGATCTGAAATACGGCCGCTATGCGACGGAACGGATCAAATTTGAGGGAAGAGTCTATGCTGATGCGGTTTCTTTGAAAAACACTCAGCAAGTCAGACATGGCCTGCAGGTCCCCATTTCGCATGAAGAGTTTCTGGACTTTCCTGAAGGCGTACATATCAGTTTCAGAGGGAAAAATCAGCGTTATGGTTTTGAAGGACAGCTAAATCTGCAAATTTCTCAGCATCATGATCTCACTCTCGGAAGCGCGTATGAATATTCAGAGAGTGACGATGTCTTTTTCCGCACAAACACCTTAATCCTGCGAAACGGCTCAAGCGAAGCAGTGGGCATTCAATCGAAACTGGATGGAGCGCAGCCCTCAACATTTCAACATGTTGTGGCCTTTTTTGCGCAGGACCAATGGCAGATTCGACCGGCGCTCGGACTGACTTTGGGACTGCGCGGCGATTATTACAGCGAGTTCGGCGGAGTGATGGCGCCTAAAGCGGGCCTGAGTTACGGGCTGAATGACAACTGGACTGTAAAGGCGCTGTTCGGATCCGGATTTCGAGTTCCTTCGTTTATGGAAACGTTTTTTGTTGGAATACCGCTTTCGGAAGGATTGGATGAGCAAGACACTGTTGTTGGGGACAGCGAGGATGAACTGATGCTGGAAGAGCTGCGTACATTCGAGCTGGGGGCGAGCTATCAAGGGTCTAAGTGGCTTCGCGCGAATGTGAATTACTTTTATAGCGATTTCAATCACCTGGTTGAAGTGGCCGATGATGAGGATACCCGCTGGGTCTCACCAGGCGCTTCTCGCCTTTATAAAAATGTTGGCGGAATCGACGTTCATGGCTTTGAAGCTGAGATGACAGGGTCTCGTGAGCTGGAAATTGACCTTGGACTCATACCGAGAATTATTGGCACACGCTTTCGCATAAATTATTCTTATCAGGATGCCAGAGACGCCGAAAGCGGTGAACGCGTACCCGATGTTGCCCGCCATAAAGGAAATATTGGCGTAAATTTTCGTCTCTCTGCCGCCGAAAATGGCCCCAAAAACCGTATGGCGATTTTTCGTACGTTTAGTGATGAATTCTCCTGCTCTCTCAACCTGTTCTTGTGCGGCCAGCGGGAGAGAAGCGCCGATGACGTCCGGAAAGCATCAGCAGGCTACGGCCTTTTGGACCTTAACGTAGAGGCTTATGACATTTTTCATACACAGCTTGATTTGGCATTGTCAGTGAAGAATCTGCTGGATGCGGAATATGCCGATCCCTCCCCGCTGTTGTATCACAATAAGCAGGAGACGGTTACTGGAGTGTTCGGAGATTTCCCGGCTCCTGGCCGTTCCTTTTTTGTCGAATTTCACTACAGGTTTTAATTCACGAAGCGACGGGCGATGAAAATATATTTGCGCAATCTGCTGGGCGCTGTGCTCGCGGCGGCAGCGTTATTCCTGCCGAGTCCGCGCTGTTCATGCGCTGGGCTGGACTCTTCTGCCGGTGCTCTCGTCATTGCGATCGTTCAGCCGCAGCACGTGGATGCATACCAGGAAGCCGTGCAAGGATTTTTAGAATATTTACGCCGGCATCTCCCCCGGCAGTTTACCGCAATACTGTATGAGAAACCGGAGAAGCTCTATGCAGCGCTTGGGAGCAAGGATGCTCCGCCTGTTCAGCTTATTGTCACCATTGGCACGACGGTCACGGCTGATGTGATCGGCAGGGTGCATGACATTCCGGTGCTTTTTTCAATGCTCTTCAATCCGGAGAGTATTCTCCAGGGAAGGCGGGATGTGGTCGGAGCTTCGCTCAATATTCCCTTTGCGCTGCAACTTGAACTGATTTCGACGGTCCTGCCGCGAGTGAAAACTGTCGGTCTGCTCTACGATCCTGAAAAGAATGACAGCACGATACACAGATATCTGGCTCAGGCAGAAGATTCCAGGCTGCGTCTGAAAGTCTTCCCCGTGACCTCAGCAAAGGAACTTCCGAATGCGCTCTCGAAAGTCGCTAAAGAGGCTGATGCGTTGCTGGGAATTGTCGACAGCAGCGTGTATAGCTCTCGAACGACTGAGCTTGTGATCCGTTATACCCTGAAAAAGCAACTGCCTTTTATAGGAATTTCCCCATCGTATGTCAAAGCCGGTGCTCTGTGTTCCTTAACGTTTGACAGCCGGGATGTGGGCAGACAGACGGCCCAGTTAGCGCTGAACATTCTTGGAGGAACTCCTGTCGAAGAATTGGAAATCAGTCTGCCTGAGAAAATTCATTTTGCGTTGAACCTGAAGACTGCCGATATGATCGATGTCTCTATTCCCGGGAAGATTCAAGATCAAGCTGCGATCGTCTATGAATAAACGCTGATGAGAACAATAAGCCTGAACCTGGTCTTTACGCTGTCTTTAGCGCTGCTGATGCTAAGCGTGGTCAGCGTCTTATCCTGGTTTTTTTATCACCAGGAAAAGTCGTTGCTGTTCAGCGAATTGCAGCGTCACGGCCTGGCTCTGGCGGAGAATTTGGCCTATAATGCCGAATATAGCGTGCTGTTCCGGGATCTGGACGTTCTGGAAAAATTGCTTGACGGGATCGTGCAGGATCGTGATGTCCTGTTCGCACTCATCGTAGATAATGACAACGAGGTCGTTACGGAAAAGGCGCTGTTTTCTTTGCCAACGCATCGAAAACAGGTTCTGGAACGAGTGGGAGAGATTCTGACGTCTACTCCGGGCGTGCCCTTTACCGAAGATCATGATGGGACTCTGTACGATATTTTTATTCCGATTCTTGTCCCAACCCTCGAAACCGAGGCTGTAAACGAGCCGGACGAAGAAGGAACCGGTTCTGCGATTCGTTCGACGAGCGTCCCGTTGAGGGAAATTTCCGGCATTGCCGTCGTGGGGTTCACCTTTGATGGGGTGAGAGAATCCCTGCGTGAAATTCAGCAGCAAGTCCTGCAGTTAGCAGTTGTTGTAATGGTGCTGGCCGTCATCCTGGCCCGTGTGCTGGTGAACAGCATCAGCCGCCCGATAGAACGGCTGGCCGCGGGAACTCGCCGTATTGCCAGAGGGGAATTGAGTCAAGATGTAGAGGTGGCTTTTCCTCGTGAGATCGGCGAACTTGCGCACTCATTCAACCACATGATGCATGATTTACGCAGATCCGGGGAAGAGTTGGAACGCTGGACCGGCACACTGGAAAATCGGGTACAGGAACGCACACAGGAGATAGAACGAAAAAATCAGCGCCTGACCGAATTGCTTGAGAAAATGCAGAACATGCAGAAACAGCTTGTGCATTCTGAAAAAATGGCCTCTCTCGGTCAGTTGGTCGCCGGCATTGCTCATGAAATTAATAATCCGGTGAATTTTATCTCTTCAAACATGCGGCCGTTAAAAGAGTATATTAGCGCGATCAAAGCCTTGCTCCTTGAATATGAGCAGCACTCTGATCCAGGCCGCGAACACGGCGAGCGTCTCAGAATCTTGAAGGCCGATATGGAGTTCGATTTTCTGATTGAGGATCTTGATGATCTGATCGAAGATGTCGAACACGGCGCCATCCGCATTAAGCGCATTGTACAGGCTCTCCGGAATTTCTCGCGGCTTGACGAAGCAGAATTGCAGACCGTTGATATCCATGAAAGTCTTGACACCACCCTGAACCTTCTGGGGCATATTTACGGCAGCCGCATTGTGGTGCATAAGGAGTACGGTCAGATTCCTCCGGTGGAATGCTATGCCGGACAATTGAATCAAGTCTTTATGAATTTGCTGGCCAACGCCGGACAGTCGATTGCCCGAACCGGGAATGTCTGGATTGTGACCTCGCATGACGGGACATCGCTCAGTGTCGTGATTCGTGATGACGGCGAAGGTATTCCGGCGGACACGCTGCCGAAAATTTTCGATCCTTTTTTTAGTACAAAAGATGTGGGCGAAGGCACGGGGCTGGGACTCTCAATTTCGTATGGGATTATCGAAAAACATCAGGGAGAGATGACGGTGGAAAGCAAGCCTGGAGAAGGCAGTCAATTCAAGATCAGCATCCCCTTGAAGCTCTCGACGCAGGCATGATTCCTGGATGAAGCTATGGAAAAAGCAACGATTTTATATGTTGATGACGAGCCTGAGAATCTCCGAATCTTTCGACGGCTGTTTAGAAAGACGTATACGATTTTACTCGCGGAATCGGGTGAGGAAGGATTACGGCTCCTGCGTGAGCATGCTCCGATTGCAGTCATTGTGACCGATCAGCGTATGCCGGAGATGACCGGTATCGAATTTCTCGATCGCAGCCTGAGCATTTCGCCAGACTCGATCCGCATGGTGATTACCGGCTTTACGGATCTACAAGCCTCGATCGATGCCATTAACACTGGCCGGGTCTATCGCTACATTACCAAACCGTGGGATGAGCAAGAGCTCTGCATGACCTTGAAGCGCGCGGTTGAAAGCTATGACTTAATGCGTAAAAACGCCCGGCTTCTGCTGGATCTCCAGCAGAAAAACAAGGAACTGGAACAGTCCTATTCGACCTTGAAAGCGACGCAGGAGCAACTGATTCAGGCCGAAAAAATGGCTTCGATCGGACGACTGGCCTCCCGGATCGCACATGAGCTGCGTAATCCCATTCAGGGCATAAAAATGGGACTGGAGCTGATGCAGCATGACATCCAGCAGATGCCGGAGTGCCGGACATTTTTGAAAACCTTTCAAACAACATTCGAGCATCTTGACGGCGAAATTGCCGCGGTGAACACGATTGTCAAAGATCTGCTGGAATATGCCCGGGATATGCGTTTCGATTTTACAACGACCGAGATCAACAGTATTATCGAGGGCATCCTCTTCAATATGCAGGACTGTTTCACTGCGCAGCATATCACGCTCGAAACTCAGTATGGTGAGTTGGGTCCGCTGAGGGCCGACGGCATCCGTGTGCGGCAAGTGTTGATAAATCTTGTGCAGAACGCTGTTGAAGCGGTCGGTGACGGCGGCACGATCGTCATCACGACCTCCACAACGGAAGACGACAAGATTCAAATTCTCGTACACGATAACGGCTGTGGCATTCCAGCTGAACAGCAGCAACGGATTTTCGAACCGTTTTTTACGACCAAAGACAGAGGCGTCGGCTTGGGCATGGCGATCGTGCATCGGATTATCGAAGCCCATCAGGGCAGGATCGACATTGACAGTGAAGTAGGCTGCGGCACGACCTTCACGATCCAGCTGCCCCGGCAACGCGAAAAAGAGTGCTACGCAGCCGAATGACACCTTTGGAATAACAGCACGGCTTTCTTGGCGGTCAGACAGCGGGTTTCTTATTGCACCCGGATAAACTCCACCCGTCGGTTTCTGGCCCGTCCTTCTACAGTACTGTTATCATCGATCGGCTTGTACTCTCCATAAGGCTTGACAATCAGGCGTCGTTCCCCAACCTCGAATTCTGCCAGCAAAAAGTCTCGTACCGCTTCGGCCCGCTTTTGAGACAGCATGAAATTATACTTATCCGTCCCTCTGCTGTCGGTATGCCCTGCAACGATGAAGACCGCATCCTTCAACCGCCCCTCGAAGACTCTGCCATATTTGTTCAGCAAAAGCAGCGACTCGGCTTTGATTCGGGCAGAGTTCGTATCGAACAAAATCAGCGCTCCCGCTTTTGGAGCGCGCTCCAGGATGGCTTCATCTTCCACAATCGCTCTCAGCCCGCGAGTACGGATTTGTGTCTTTCCAAACAGCGAGCCGTCATTTTCTGAAGCAGCGCCCAGGGCGCCAGCTCCTAAATTCGGATTTCTCTCCAGCGCCCTGAAGATTTCTTCCTCTGTTGAAGGGAAGGTCAATTCCCCGGCGAACACTTCGACAGCCATTAATACTGCAGTGACGCTGAAAATAAAGACAAGACAGCACACAGGAAGCATATTTCTCATCGTTTCTCTCCTTAGATGTTTTTCATATAATAGTGATGAAGGATCAGAAGCAGATTTCATTCTCAATATCGTTTTCTTAAAGGATTTTGTCAAGGAAATCAAAAACATTCTGCATGAGACCATAGCTATTCAAGACGGATGAATTCGATCCGTCGATTTTGGGCGTACTGTTTTTTACTATCCTTTAGCAGATCCGATTGAATGTTGTAATTTTGTACAAGGAACCACTTTAACCGCTCGCACTCGGCGCTGCGATCTGCTATAAATCAAGATTATAGCCCTCAGCGCCGGTGCTGTCAGCATGGCTGCGGCGACCAGACGAATGGTCAGAAGCTGTTTAGCCAAGACTCACACTAAATTCCGCAGAACGGGCTTGTTTGCGCTGCCGAATTCCATGGAACAAGCACAGACACCTCAAATAAAAAGCGTATAACTATTCATGCATAAAAGTTAAGACATTAATGCAGCTGTCGCAAGCCCCTGCCAAGCGCTGTCGGAGTACCGAAAAATCAGTGCCGTCTTCCTGCCAAGAGGCGCTTGCGGGTTCAGTGTTATCGGAAACGATGACTGCTGGGCCTTTGCTTGTAATCGTCCTTGTAAATTTTGCTTGCGCTGTTAGCATCTCTTCTCGTTTTGGAGTTTGTGGCGGAGATTGTTCTCCTTCGTTCTGAATCCTGACGAGGTGCTGAAAATCCCTTTCGAGAGCATGATCCTGCGTACGAGATGTGAGAAAGAAAAACCGCTCCTGTCCGGTTTGACTGTCAAGTTGAAAGGATTTGTCGTGCGCCGGAAGAAAATAATCTCTCCCGGCTCTGACGGGATTTGTTAGATTGATGCGAACGCCGCGAAAGCTTTCCATCGGGTAGAGGGCGTAGATCATACCTGAACTGTCTACCTGAAAGATATACACAAAGATGTCTTCCTGAGGGGTGAAGATAATTTTATAAGAATCGCCGGAATGCATCACACCGCCGTTTTCCAACGGCCGAAATTCTTGAGCACCGGCAGGCCGATAGACATAATTGATGGCAACCTGTTGTATATGCGCTATCTGTGTCAGGCTTGCCTGTTGCAGCTCGGCCTGTTGTTGCGCCGGGCTGTCGTAATTATGCACCGCTTGGCGCAGAAAAGCAATTTGCTGCCTGTTATCACTGCTACCACTGGCGACCTGACGGATCGTGAGAATGATGTATTTCATTGCTTGGCAGACCTGTGGAGTAGGGCACTGGCCTTGTCTCATAAACGCTGAGAGCGTATTGACGAGTCGATCAATGTTCTCGTGCCCGATGTGCTGTCCATGCGTGATGTCGTCTGCCATGTGGAAAACATTCCTCTCAAAAGTCCGCCAAGATGGCGTTTGTGCCCATAGGTACTGAGCCGATGGTAGGAAAAGGCACATAACAATGCAACAACATTTGGCAATTTGTTTCAAGCTTTGCATAATGTCTCCTTGTTTATAATTATAAGGTTCAAGCGATAGTGTGATACTCATATTCCCTATTCGTAAAGGCAGAGCAATCGAGTTCTTTCACTGATGAGTGATTCTCCCTCACCCCTTACGTTATTCGTCCATTCGAAGCAGGGCGTCGTCACAGGAACTTAGCAATACTATTTTACAAAAAGAGAATACTTCATACGACATTTTATTTTATGCGAATGAATTCGATTCTGTCTGCATAGTGATTACCTGGGAGACCAGCACCTGTCTGCCCAGTGCCATAGCCTTTTGTCAGCAGGCGCTTTTCTGCAATGAGATAACGATTGAGCAGAAATTGTTTCACAGCTTCTACTCGAAGCTGTGACAGTTTCATATTCTGCTGATCATTTTTTTCTCCATGAGTGTAGCCAGCGATGAGAATAACCGCATTGCACAGTTCATCCCCTTCCAATGCGCGGCCATAGGCTTGTAGCAGCGTCAGCGAGCTCGGATGAATCTCGGTGCTGCCCGGAACGAATTGAATATATGCCACAGCCCTAGGAAGCTTGTCAATATCTGTTTCTGATGCTCCTTTAATGGAAAAACGTGCCCGTAAGGCTTCGACAATTTGGCGTTCTGTATTTGGTACTACGCTGACGAGTCGGTTGTCTGTCTGCTTTGCATCCTCGCTTGCTGCGTATTGTTGTTGTACTCTTGGGCTGATACGAACTATTGCCGAAGATGAGAATAGAGTTTGAAAAGTTTTTCTAATGCGTTTGAGCGACATTTGGTCATCGTTCAGATGGGCTTTGAGCATCTCTTGGTACTGCTCTTCTAACTGTGCGTTGCGTCGGCGGAAAGCCAGCAGGTAAAGTGCCTGTAAGTGGCTCTGTTCCACCACTTCAAAGAATTTATTGTGAGCCGGCACAGCATAGCGTCTTCCCGACTGCACCGGGTTGACGTTCTCTAAGTTTAGGCCAGTGTAGCTGCTCGCAGGGAACAATTGTTCGACTTCTCCCGTATTATCGACTTGAAAAAGATAGACATAACAGCTTTCCTGTGCGGAAAATAGGATTTTATACACATCACCGTGTTTCAGAGCACTGCTATCTTCCAGGCTGAGAACTGGGCCGTTCATGCCATGACGATACAATGCGTAGAACGAAAAGTGCAGATTCTCCAGAGTGATCACCATGTGAGGCCTGACCGTGCTTAAATCCCAAGCATGGCTTCTCCCATCCGTTCCCATAAGACATGTCAGGCTGATGAGTGCAATAAACATGTTTTTTATCATTGTATTAACATCTTCATGAACTTTGTTGCTTACAAGAACTGCTGTTCAATGTCTTTGCAGACAGTGCGATCTTGCTTACTGATATCTGGATTGTTGCCCAGGTAGGGGCGAACCCATTTACATCCGGCATGCAGTAACTCATCTAAAGACAGTGTCGAAGGCAACCCTTTTTTCAGTTCCCAGCCCCGTATGCTACCGTCCCAGCTTCCTGAAATCAGGACGTTCCCTTCATCACTGAATGCCAGAGCATATACGGCTGCCGTATGTCCTTGCAGCTTATGCAGCTCCCTACCGTTTTTGACTGACCAAATCCGGATCGTGGTATCGCTGCCGGCCGACGCCAGCGTCATTCCGTCTGGACTGAAGCGCACACAGGACACCACTTTACTGTGTCCTGAAAACGTAGACAGGTGCTTGCGGTTTCCGACACTCCATAGCCGAACGGCGCCATCATTGCTGCCAGATGCCAGCAGCATTCCGTCCGGACTGAATGCGAGGCTACGAACGCCAGCGGAAAAGTTTGAGAGACTCTCTTTGCTCTGATCGCTTTCAAAATCCCACCAGATGATGTTTCCGTCGCGGCTTCCAGAAACGACCAGCTTGCCGTCCGGTCTGACAGCAATACTGGACACTGCGTTTTCATGGCCGCTGAAGACACCGAGTAAGCGACCCATTTTAAGGCTCCAGTGTTTCACACTACCGTTTTCACCGGCAGAGACAAAAGATCTGCCGTCGGGATAAAACATCGCCTGATTGACCGTATCATGATGGGCTTCAAGGCTGAGGACTTCCTGCTGGGTGTCGATATTCCATATTTTTACGAAATGGTCCATTCCCCCTGAGAGCAGAAACGGGGCAGTGGGGTGAAAGTCGAGGCTGGACACCATGTCGTCATGGGCCTTGAAATGTCGCAATTTTCGACCTTCCGTCAAATCCCACAGCATAATAGTGCCCTGCTCGCTGCCGGCGGCCAACAGTTTGCCTCCATCCCGAATCGCCAAAGCGGCAATTGGCAGATTGTCCTGAATTCGGAATTTTTCCCGCTGAACTTTACTCAGGATTTCCTGAAAAACTTTCAGCATCTCTTGTCTCAGACCGTCGGATATGTCGATCGTACGAGCGATTTTTGCAGCCTTAATCATGGCCAGGACGGCTCCTGCTTTGTTATCTGATAAAGAAAGAATTTTTGCAGAAACACTCAGGGCTTCCATACTTTTTTGTTCGGCGATGAGACGCTGTGCATCGGCTCTCTGTCTGTGCTGCTCTGCGATCCGTCTTTGTTCATCGGCTTGATGCTTGAGTCTGGCTGCTTCTTGTTGTTGTTTCTCCGCTCTTTTCCAGAGAATGCCGAAGACACTTGCTGCTGCCAGCGTTATCAGCAACAAGACAAGTATGCCGGTACGTTTCAGGCGTCTGGCGGCATTTCTGGATTTGAGGCTGCTTTCGATAAAGTGACGCTCTTCCGGGCGAAAATCCTCGGGCCGTTGTGCGAGCCATTCCTCAGCTTCTGCCAGCGGAGTGCCATGCAGCAGGCTTTCACGTTCGTGCTTGCGTTCGAGCCAGCGGCGCAGCGAGTTGCGCAAATGGTTGTGCCAGATCAAAAATTCCCGGTCCGCGTCAATCCAGCGTCGAAATCTTCCCCAGCCGGAGATCAACGCTTCATGCACTACCTCCACCGTATCCTCGGACTCTTCGCTGTCTAAAAGCGAGGCACTGCTGCCGGATTTCTGATTTGTCACCAGCAGCCTCGCATTTGTCAGCTTGACAATCAGCCGCCATTGATCCTCACGCATTTCCTGCCGTGTCGCTGCACGGCGTGTATCACCCGTGCCTTCACCGGGATGTCCGGGTCGCACGAGCTTCGTGAAGATCCAGCGGGCCTGTTTTTGCTCTTCAGGATTGAGTGTCAGAAAAGTCTGTTCAGCGTAGTCTGCTAATGCTGATTTGACGCCGCCGATCTCTTTGTAGGCCGCTAGGGTTAGACGCTTATACTGTTGTTTTTCCCAGAGTTTACTGAGGGCGAATTGTAGCAGCGGTAGATGTCCTGGCTCGTGCTGAATGCTTTCGAGGATCTGATTCGTCAGGCCTGACTCGATTTCTACGCCACAGCGGTGGGCCGGTTCTTCGATCGCCCGTCGCAGCTCGTCAGACTGCATTGGACCCAGCAAAACACTGTGAGTTTGCAGAATGTCTGCAAACGGACGATAGTTCAGGGCCCTTCCTAAAAAATCGGCACGCATTGTCAGGATCAGTCGGATGATCTGTTCGCGCTGTCGAATGGGACAGAGACATGTCAGTAATGCTTTGAGAAAGTCGATGCTGATCTGTTTGTCGTTCTGGGTATAGAGTTCTTCAAACTGATCTATAAACAGCACGAATGATGCGTGTGGAAAGCGATCTTGCAGGCCATTCAGCAGTTCGTCCAGTGTCAGGCTTTCGTCCTGCAAATGTCGTGTCAGCCGTTTAATCTCGCTTAATCGTTTGCTTTCAGCGATATTCGGAGAAGTCAAGCTAAGATAGGCAGCGGCCAGTTCCCGGTAGGGATTCTTTTTTGGGCGAAAATTCAGGATTTCCCACTCTCCCTGCTGACGTAACTCCGGGAGGACACCAGCAAAGACTACTGATGACTTCCCACTGCCGGAAGCCCCGATTACAGCGACGAGCGGGTTATGCCTCAGTTTTTCTAGGAGCTGTTTTGTATGGCGTTCACGTCCGAAGAAGTAGTCTGCATCCTGTTCGCGAAAGGCAAAGAGGCCTTGATAAGGAGATTCGGCTGGCGGGGCAGGGCTGGCAAAAAGTGCTTCGGCAAGCTCTGACAGTTCCACCATGTGGACAGTGGCGACAATTTTTCCTTTAAATCCATCTTGTGATAAGTGTGAGATGGCCTGAGTAATGGGCAGAATTGTCACAGCCTGCTGCCGGCAAAGATCTTTATGCCTAGTCTGGATGTTTGAGAGAGGGACAAGAAACAGGCGGTCGTTCTGTTCGTTTGATAGAAAGGCCTCGAGTTTTCCGTCGAATCCTTTAGGGCTGACATGTTTGAGTCTGGGCCCATGTGCGTTGAATTCGATCGTGCCCGTACACCAGATATTTTCCGGCAAACCAGGATGGACTTGGCGGGAACAATGTACCAAGGCAAGCAAATAGGCCAAATCCTGCGAATCGCCTAGAAAAAAATCCTCAGAGGAAGAGCATTGTTGAAAGACGCGTTTTGCACTCCCTTCATGTTCCGGGGCCATCGCCAGCGCGGCTTCTTTCAGTTCGGCGATGTCCGACACAAAAGGCTGGGCTTCCTCGCAACCTTCAGGTGCGTATTCACATGCGAGATAGCGCCCGCAACCGATGAATTGGCTGCGTTTAATATTGGGATAAACAAAATACGTCATAGCTTGTCTGGCAGTGTTATACAATTATTGATTGTCTCACGCCTTTGTCGTTCTAGAGGTACTGAAAGTACCGGAGAATTTCATCCTCAGCTCAGTGACAGCGGCTTGAGAATGCGACAGCGTCTCTCCTCTTCTTCAGGTCGTATAGATCGACAACGCCCAGGTTTCCTGAGCCGGATTAAAGCCCAATTCATTATGGGTAAGTGTTTCTTCGCCTGACAAAGAATTTCCCACGCAGTCTTCATAGCGAATTTCCTGTGTTTCAGGATTGATAAGCCGTAGCCAAAAATCCCGTTGTTCTGAAATATGCGCCTTCCATGAGAACGTGAGAAAAGCCGGACGGCTTTGAAAAGCGTCTCCCCAAGCGCAAGAAATGTCGATAGCCCCATCTTCCAGAGGAAAGGAATACTGCTGAATGGGGATATCCTGAGCTGTGACTGCCTGACCCGCCCATTGGGGTTCCCAGACCGGGGAAAGCCAGTATAACAGCTGTCCTTTTCTATTTGTTAAGGCAGTATGTGTCAATTTTTTTCGAATAGCTGCATAACATTTATTACCGTTCAGACCCATGTGTTGTAATGCCTGTTCGATATCTTCGAGCGGCATGGCCTCGATCACATCATAATCCTGTTCTAAATTCGTGATGAGCTTCGTGAATTCATGTTTAAGTACCTTGTTGACCTCTTGCTTTAAGCTTGTCATTGATATTCTCCTTCTGATAACTGCTCGTACAAGCGTTTCAGACATGCATTGCTTTTCAATCTTCTATTTGCGTTGTAGACGTGTGTGATTGGAATTTTGAGCTCAGCTGCGATGTCGCGGGCTTTGGTACCATACGAGGAAAAACAGTATTTCAGGATTTCCGTCAGTTCCTTGTCCTGTTTTACACAGTCTAGCATATGCTCCTGTAGCTTGAGTTCATTCAGTTCTTTCAGGTGTTTCCAGACGATTGCGCGCGCTTTGTCCCAGGCCTGTCCCAGATAGTTTCCGCCTACGCCTTCTGACCTGTTGCCGGGGGGAATATCGTCATTGATGCGATCGAGCATGTACGTGATGACTTGTTCAAGCGCCGCATCATCTCCTCGATCCTGAAAAATTCTGTTTCGCAAGGCTGCGATCGTGTGCTCGTCGAGGGTCTCCACAGCCTCGATACCGTCAAGCAGCCTCTGCTCCGGTTCCTGTGCACATTCCTCATTTACTTCCCAGTCAATAACCTCCTCCAAGACATAGACATGCTTGGCGATTACTGCTTTCGTAGTCAGATGATTGACTTTGCTCCAGACGATATTCCGAAGGCAGTGAGGCAAAGAGACTCTGTCCTGTGGCCAGCTTCGGCGGCCTTCAAGCAGGTCTTCCAACGCCTCATGGACGAGGTCTTCCGCCGACGGCGCGCCCGGAATGTTCCGAAGCTGTCTCCCGAATTGTTTCTGCACAGCAAAGAACAGTTTTTTCCACTGCTCCTCGCTGAGTTCCTGTAAAGCTGAAAGAAGATATGAAGTCGATTTCGTATTCATACTGAGCTCTTATAAACGTATACCCTAGTTGGAAAAAAATTTGCCATTGAAGAAAAAAATTGTGAAGGATCGCAAAAAATTCAGCATAGCGGTATAAAAGTGTACAAGGGCGGAAAGGTCAAAAGAAATTTCAAAAAAAATTTCCCAGGCACCGTAAAAAATCTAAGAACGCGGTACAGAATGAATGAGCGGGGAATGAGAAATCGAAGATCTTCCGCTTTGGAGATCACGTTTCATACACTTATTAACGTTACTATTTATCGGAGGAAAAAATTATGTTACGGAGAATTTGTTTGACTTCCTTAGTTGCTGTCGTATTTACTGTTGCTCTGAGTTCAATGGTTTTCGCGCAAGGAGGTTCAGCCGCCTTGGCAAAACTTGGCTGGGAGCTGTTGAATAATGAAAACCTGACTGGCGGACTTGGCGATGCCGGCGGCGAATTGGTTGATGCTGCTGCTGATGCCGGTGAACGGCGTTTACGAGGACGGGAAGAGAATACCGTCTCCACACTCGATTTCGAGGGTTATGCGGATGTGGATAGAATTACTTCAGATGATAAAGCGCTGATCGATATTAACGTGCTGAATCTTGATAATGTCGATATCGATAATTTGAGAATTAACGCCAATGCCCACTTGCAGTCAGTCAACGCCGATGATAGGGCGATGATTGCGGTGAATGGCGTCTATCTGAACGATTTCAAGTCGGAGAGAACGGATATTAAGACGACAACAATTGTGAGGGGAAGAATGAAAGCGACCGACAAGGCCAGTATCAGTATCAATACTGTATCCAGCTCGAAATTCTAAATATTGCATAGAGGCGGCGTTAAGAGTGCTGCCTCTTTATTTTATGCTTTTTAGGGAGGAGATGCACTATGAAAACGAAAACGTGGAAGATCATTTTGAGCGTCATCATCGTTCAGCTCTGTTGTGCTGCTCTTTCCGTATACTCTGAAGAAGGGAAAAGTGCTCAACAGCAACGTCACAGCAAGTTTATGGAACAGCATAAACGCGCTCATGAAAAACGAATGATCGAAAAGAAAGCTAGTGTGAAATCGAGTACACAGCCTGGTCGGACCTCATACTCCGTCACGATCGTGGATAGTTATGAAGATTGTGCTGGGTTGGAAGATTTGGGAAATATCAGGGCAAATGGTTCTGTACGGAATATCTATCACGTCACCAGAGTGACAGATCCTCGCATTCGCGCCTCGAAATGCCCCTTACTAATTGGGAATATTGACGTGCAGGACGGAAACGTACGAGAAATTGCCACTTATACGGAGATACGAGGATCGATCTTGAGCCGTTCGCAGGATGTCATGCTTGGAAACATCCGCCTGAAAAACGCCGAAGTTGAGCAAATCAGAAATGTCGTCGAAATCGGGGGAAGCATTGAGATTAAATAATGGGTACAGGACGAGGAGAAGAGAATGACAGCGGTATTAAGACAGTGGGGCATTTGGGTGGGACTCGTGATGCTGACCGGATGCCAGCCGACTTTGACGGAAGGTGATCGGGAGTTTCTGGAATCACAGAGAACGCCGCGAACTAGAGTAACGGAATACAGCACAGCCCTGAAGCGCCTCGGCCGCATTATTAATAAAGGTGGGGGAGGGACTGCCAGAACCTTTCAGGTAAAACCGATCACCAACCAAAGCGGAGGCGAAGGTATCCCGTTTAATGTTACTGAAATGGTGATTACAAGCATTCAGAACTTATCGGGGAACGCCTTATATGTGGTTCCCCATTATTTTGACTATGAATCGCAGGATGCTGTGCTGAATACGGGAACGCAGGTTCGGAAGCGTCGTAAACCCGATATCGTTATTGCCGGGGCTATTACCGAATTCGATCAGGACATTTCCGTAGAGGACAGTGCCTTTGATATCAACCTTTTTGGACCGCTTTCAATTGAGGGGGAAGATCTTGATCCGGAAATCGAGTATGCCTTCGATCATGCCAAATCTATTTCACGGATCGCTCTTGACCTTCGTTTGATGAATTATGATAGTACAGTGTTTTACCCTGGAAAACAAGTCTCCAATACGATTGTCGTGGCCGAGGTGGAACGTGGAAGCAGCCTTGGCTTCATGATTTATGGATCAGGTATTAGCCGTTCAGGAAGAATCGCCGTCAGACAGGGCTTACATCAGGCAGTGAGAAATTTAATTGATTACAGCATGTTACAATTAATGGGAATACAGTACACCATCCCGTTTTGGAAAACGCTTGACAATCGTCATGATTCGTTAGGACAAGAATACCTGGCAGAGTGGCGTCAAGAGTTTTTGAATATTGACGAGCCTATGAAGGTCGGCCGCATTCAAGCCTGGCTGCTGAACTATGATTTAGGGCCGGTATATGTAGACGGAACCCTGTATCAGGAGATTCCAAAATCTGAATATGGAAAATTCCAGCGAATTACACAGGCTTTTGCATTGAAATACCTCTACGAGTACGCTCCTCATTCCAGCTTGATTTCTGATATCGAACAAAGTAATACGTTTCTTTCCGCCGACATGCTGGTAACACTTTATATGATGCTGATCGAGACATTGCCCTTGTAATGGAAGGGAGAGAATGACTTCAAAAAATCCGTTACCAAAGGTGATAAAGGGTGCCCGAAAGTTCTCTCCATATTGTCCTCTCAGCAGCTGCAGTTTGATTTCGCGCAGGGCCTTGACCGCATTCAAGCCTTGCTTGAGATAGAAAAACATGCCGGCGCTGATGCCTTTAGCGGATACCGAGTCCACAGACCAGAGTGTGACAGTGGTTGTCATAGTGCCGGCATACATAAAATCCCGCGTGAGGCCCATGATCCCCTTTCCCTTGCGAAATGTCCCCCGCCCGGTATTGCAGGTCGCAGGTCGAGAAGACATCCGACATTAGAAGGAGATCGTCGGATAAAATCAGAGCCGGTTGGTCGAGAAGGCTGATTTGTCTAGGAATAAGACCGTGCATCGAAAATAGAAGATGCTGATAATCGTCCAGACTGCCCTGACTGTTCATATGCAACAGGTTCGCGCGGGACGCGTTTCCCCGAAGCTGCAAGGGTCGGCTGTCTACCGGGGCTTGGAACAGTTCTGCAACCAGTCGAGCTTCTTCCTCGGTCTCCGGAAGCTCGTTAATCTTTCCGCCCTGAAAGGCTGAGACCACCGATTGAAGTTGTGAGGCTCTTGTGGCTGTTTTGTCTAGGCGTTGATAGAGTTGTTGATGCTCTGGATAGGCAAAGGCCAGAAAAGGATAGCGGGAGGCCGGAGCAGCCTACAGCGTATATGAGGAGTTAACAAAAGGCTTTTCCTGGGCGGGAACCGGACTATACTCGCGCTCGACCGTGCTGTCGATATAATCTGACAGCATGGCGTGGCGCATATCCGCGACTTGTTGTTGAATGGCGTATTCTCCCAATCGGGAGAAGGTACATCTGCGTCTGCTGCGTCCCAATGAGCCACAGTATCGTATTTTCCGACATCACATGATACGCCAGCATCAGTTCGTCCGGACGCAGTGTACGGGAGCGGAGTTCATTTAGGTCGATCGGCTGAGGAAATCGCAGAGCGTAGTACTCAGGGCAGCGGCTCTGCAGTGTGCTGCGTAATGTGCGCTCTTCGCCTTTAAGGGCGGTAATTCGCCGTTCTAATTCCGTGACTCGCTCAAGCGTCTGCCGGGGGCGAGCAAGTTCGTCCGACAGGTTGTGCTGCATCTGATCGAGCTGTATGCCGAGTTGTTCTTCGCGCTGGCGAAGCTTATTCGGAACGCCTGCAAAACGGCGGGTGCCGGTTTTGCCCATTTGCTCCAGGAACACGCGTCTCTGTCTGTGTTCGAATATTTCAAAGGCTTTGCGGTCGTAGCCCTGCCCCGGGTGCTGCTTGGTGCAGTCGGCCCAACAGCGCGAGAAACGCATCATACACCTCGAATTTAGTACCCATCACGTTCCGGTAGTCATTGCAGACACGGAATTCAGCGCGTAAGTGTTCGATATGCCCGATCGCCTGTTCATAATGCTGTACGGCCTCCTAGTCGCGTTGGCGTTCTACTTCTGCGGCTGCCAGCCCGCTCAGTGCTTCCCAGAGTATACTGCGAGGCTGAAGACACCCTCGCCGAGGCGTACACTGCTGTTAAAGGCGTCATGCACCTGCTGCGTTTTGCCGAGCAGTGCGTAGAGCTTGCCTATCTGCATCAATGAAGTGCTTTGACGCCTCGGCTCCCCTATGGACAGAGCGAGAGATAGAGACTGCTGAAAGGCCTCCATGGCTTCCTGCATCCGGCCATTATCACGATAAACCATGCCGATCCCCGTCAGGGTCCCGGCCTGCCCCCGGGGATCGTTCAGGGTACGCCTGAGCGTCAAGGCATTCTGGTAAAAATCCAGCGCTTGTTCATAATCGTATTGCTTCCGATAGACGACCGCGATATTATTAAGCGTAGCGGCTTCGCCGCGCCGGTCGCCGACTGTTCGTTTGGCCTTCAGCGCCAACGCGTAATACGACAGTGTTTCGTCATAGTGGCCGAGATGCCAGGAGATCGCGCCGATATTGCTGAAGATTCGGCCCTGGGCGCCGATGTCCTGAAGCTGCTCTCGGATCGTCAGCGCTTGACGGTAGCTGTACAGGGCTTCCTGAAAACGTCCCCGGCGTTCATACAAATCTCCAATATTGTTCAACACATCAGCCTCCAAGTCGCTGCGCCTAAGCTGCCGATAACGTGCGTGGGCCTGCTGGTAATGTTCTAGGGCGGAGAGATCTTCACCAGCGTAAAAGTGAGCGATGCCAAGGTTGGCGAACGCGTGGCCTTCATGTTCAGTCTGCCCGAGCAGATGAGTTAGGGAAAGGCTCGGGCGATACGCGTCCAGCGCGTCTTCATATCGTTCGAACTCTTCGGACGCCCAGCCCAGCGGATATAGAAACACGCTGATACGCTGTAAATTTTTAGAACGCCGGGCTTCTTTCAGGCCGGCTTGCCAAGCTTTCAGGGCAGCGGCGTAGTCTCTACTCTTGAAGGTGGCCTGGCTGTTTTCGCCAAACTGGCATAGCACTAAAAGGTATAATTTATGCATAGATCCAGGTTCACGCCCTCATATATGCGCTGTTCTGCTGATTCTGTGTTAGGGTCACAGTCCAGATGAACAAACAAGCCTTGACCGAGGAGGGCGATCGAGGGGGTGAGACGATAGTGAAATCCAGCGCCGCCGGCGTAACGCACACGGCGGCCTTCATAGGGAAGATCGAGGTCTCTACGTTTCCGCTCGCTTTCGCCGTAATAGCGCAGATCGGCGACAAACGGAATGCTGAAACGCGGCGTCGCGTGATAAAGTAGCTTGAGTGCCCCAAACAACTCGCTACCGATGCTGTTTTCCGACTCTTCAATCATCTTTCCGCCGATGGATTCTTCGCTTGTAAACTGTGTGATGTATTGCAGAGACAGCGTCATATCCACAGTATCCAGCACTGCGATTTGAAGATCAGCTCCCGCCGATAATTTGTCTCCAATTTGAAGTGTGTCCGCATCATTTTCCGTGTCGATCCCGAAGTGTGAGTAGCCGAGATACGCGTGAATGTGTCGGCGGGGGGATTTTTTCCAGCTGTATGCTGCGTGAAGCAGAATTTCATCGCCCGGATCGTACTCGTTCAAGACTTCATCCCAGCAAAGATCGTACTGCCCGTAGTATACATAGCCGGAATACACTCCGACACTGTGAATACCACTTTCGCGTTCCAAGCCTAGTGTGGCGCCGAGGTTCAGGCCCTCGTCTAAAATATCGACACGGAACAGATCGTTTTGCTGAAAGTGATCGCGCTGCAGGATCCTTTCAGCGCTGAGGTCGTCGTTATCAAGATGTGCTTTGCCTGTTGGGAGATTGACAGCAAAATCCATCACGAATCTTATCGGATTTTGAGTCGGGAGCGTATAGCTGTAAATAGCGTTGATAAAGGTATCCGTGAATCCGGAAAGGGCAAAATCATCATCGCCTTCTCGGCTGAGTTCTGTGTGGGCGTAGGTAGTATCCAGGGTCACGGCAAGAGCACCGCGCTCGTAGTCCCATTGTAAGGGCACTGCTGTTTGAAAGCCCGTATGTTTAGGGGAGTCGTCATCGCGAAAGCTGTCGTATTGCAGAACCATACTCACATGGCTCTGGCAGAATGCGGAAAGGCTACCGAGTAGCAGCGCCCCGAGCAACAGGGCGCTGTACACTGTTGTGTCAGGTATTTTATATCCGTATCTGGTTGTGATTCATGTTTTCAGCGGGATTCGTCAACAAGAATTTCGATTCTATGCGCTCGAGGACGATTTCCCCAGGAGTCGGGACAATTCAGGGAATCGTGTATAGGTCTTGAAGGGCCGTTGTTCTGTCCGCCTGAGATCACCAACGCTTCGTTGTCGTCTGAAACAGCCTCGCCAGAGGAAGAATGCGGCGTGTCGTCGCCATGCACCTTAAACTCGAACATCGCGCTCATGTCGCGAGGCGGGTCAGTTGTGCCTAGGGCTGCCGCTCAAGACGGCCAGCGTCATCCCTAGGCCGCGGCTGACGGCTCGCTGTCCGGATCGCACGACTCTGGTCTCACGGGTCAGCCGGTTTCTGAACGTGATATCGACTGTATAGGCGAAGACCAGGGTCGTACCTTTACCCAGATCATCTTCGCCGCTAATCAAGCCGTCCGCCTGCCATGAATCCAACTCAATGTCGATCGGCGTTGCGTTCGTTTGTGGTGAAAACAGGCCCGGAGTGGGCTCAGCGTCCGTCCGTGCGATCTCAGCCTGTGAAAACCTGCGGCTCAATTCCTCATCCCGCTGGGTCAGCCGGGCTTCTAAAAGGGCACTGGCTTCGCTTTCGATCAGTCCGATATCTGAAAAGGCCTTTTGTCCGCTGAGGAGCACGGCTGCCGTGCTGTCCGGCACAGGCAGCGGAACAGGCGCATCGTCTGGCAGCGAGGCGAGATCCACGAATTCGTTCCGCCGCCGGCTCCCGTTGTCTCCCCAAAGTCCGCTGCCAACGGAAGTGCTTGGGATGACGGCAGCATAATAATTTTTCCGTTAAAGTACCCGGCAGGCAGAGACTGCGCCTGCGTTGCTGCTGAAAAAATAGCAAAAACTGTCAGAAAAAGAAAAGCGAAGCTCAAAAGTGAAAACAACGGCGGATTCGCATTATTCCCTTTGTTTGGATCGTTCGTAGTCATATGATCTTTATGGCTGTTATAAGGAAGAGTACGGTATTTCCAGTACAGAGGAACTCTGTTTGTACCCGGATCCTCGTATATATAGCCAAATCTCCATTCGGCTGGACTAACAGACTCATCTTCACCCGTTTGATTCCAGCCTTCGTTTGCTAATTCGTCTATATTAGTTGTGGTCATATGATCATCCGGTACATCCAACGGCCCCTCCAATTTTTTATATTTTCTGTATAGTGGTATTGTATGAGGGATTTTTTTATTTAAAACGTGACTCAATAAGCGCTCGCATTCATAATTTTGGTTGGGAGGGGCGGGACTCAATCTATCCAAATGGTTTTCATACTTTCCAGAGTACATGCGGTAAAGTGGACTTGTTGACAACTCAAATATCACAGTGCTTTTTTCGCCACCGCTATAAACCGTTTTCCGTCAAGTCGATCGTGAGCCATTCTGACGCGTTATATGGGATTGGGCCTGAAGGAGGCGTTAGGGCGACATCCAAAGCCATGATCGGATTGGGCGCAAAGTTCACACTGGTCATGCCGCTGCCGCTGTATGCGAGCGACGTCACTTTTGCCGTCACGTTTTCCGAACCGGGCCTCGGCCACGAACCATCGTTTGAGAGGGTGACAACGCCTCTCCCATCCTTATACTGTCAGTGTCGACGTCGAAAGCCTTCCCTGGTCGGCGCTCAGGGAAATTGAGATCGGGGTGGACGACGCGGTTCCCGTGCTGCTCTTGTTGATCACGACAGTGAGCGTCGTACTCGTGGTTCCAAACGGCAGCGGATTCGGATCGGCGGACAGGGCGATCGTCAACTGTGCTGGAGGAAGCGGAGTCGGTGCGGGCGGCGCTTCCGGCGTCACGGTCACTTTGACCGGCGTTGCAGTCGGTTTTTCAGGGATCGGCGTGGGCAGCATTCTCTGCACGCTTGCTTGGAAACTTCGCGAAGGTGAACGCCCGTCAGAGATGACGCAGGTGAAAATTCGGTGTTTGGCGTCTGCGTTCAGGGGATAGGGATCGGGAAACTTCGCCCCCACTGCCGTGCCGGCAGAAAAGGGGCCGTTGACGCTGACGCCGTTGCGTTCGGTCAGAATGGCGTGTAAGCGGTGGCGATCCTTGTCCGGGGCATCGATGAGGGCTGTACCTCAGCTCACATCGATCGACTCGCCGGCCTTTGCCAAGCCCGGAACGCGCAAAGGGTTTTCGCCAAGCAGGAAGTCTTCAAAGGGAGCTAGGGAAAGGGCGACTTGAGAGTCGCGACAGATATCGATTGTGCGGCTTGCCACAAGTGGAGTTTCGCGTGTCAGTGTGCCCCGGGCCGTGACCTGATAGCGGCAAGGTGGATCGTAAAGAGTGAGCGGAATCTCCGCTGGCAGAGGCAGAGGGACTGTGATGCCCAAGATTCGAGGTTCCGCCGGCTGCCCGAGTTCGTTTAAGCCGATCACATCAATGGTCAGGCCGGTCAGTTTGGCCTGGGTATCCTGACCGGCAAACAGGCTCAGTGCCGGACCGGCTCTGTTTACGCTTCTGGTTGGACTGGACGACTCTTTTTTGCAGCCTTTGGCGCGGATCACGGATGAAAGTATCAACAGAAGCAGAAAAAAGCAGTCGCTTGCAGGGGATGTGGATCACATAGTGCGGTTTTGTCCGGAACCGCAGGAATTTGCTTCCAAAGGAGTTAAGGAGCTTTTGCCCTGTACTGCGATGAGATCCGAAGGGACTGACGGAGTCAATCCTGCGACAGGCATTTGCAGGACTCTGTGACACGAAATGCGTGTGTGTGCCGAGAGAGCTGTTACACGAAATTAAGCTTGACGAAATTCGTTACTCAATGTTAGTGTTCTCCAGATATTCTCTGGAATGATGTTCTGCTATGTTAAAAAATTCGGCACTTTTATGACGCAGTCAGGCGTGTAAATATCTTATGACACAAGAGGAGAAGAACCACGAAAACGCTCAGGATCGAGAACAGGAGCAGCAAGAAGAGAAAAAACGAGAATTGGAAAAGCCCCGCAAACCGCGACAAACGTCGCTTTCAATCTGGGGCTTGCTGCTTGCGCTCGGCGCTGCTGCACTCTTTTATCATGTCCTCGCCCTGCATGATGACAAGATGCCCTACAGCGTGTTTAAGGAAACATTGCGTCAGGGGCAGGTTCGGCGGGTATTTATCGGAGATGAGTCGATTAGCGGTGAATTAACGCAACAAGACGAAAAAGGCAATCCGATTCCATTTACGACAGTAAAAATCGACGATCCGGATTTGATCCAAGAGCTGGAGCAGCAGGCGGTTGAGTATTCCGGCAGACACAGTCGCGTCTGGTTGTCCGGGATCATCGGATGGGGACTGACGATCGTGTGTGTGATACTTATGCTTGTCGTGATATTGAGGCGTTTTGGCCCCGGAGGCAGTATCATGGCTTTTGGCAAAAGTCATGCGAAGTTTTACGAAGAAGATGAGATGAGGGTCACTTTTGATGATGTGGCCGGTATTGAGGAGGCCAAGGAAGAGCTGCTGGAAATCATCGAATTTCTGAAAACGCCTGATAAATTTACGAATTTAGGGGGAAAGATTCCAAAGGGCGCCTTACTGGTCGGTCTTCCGGGAACAGGTAAAACCCTGCTGGCCAAAGCCGTGGCTGGAGAGGCGCAGGTCCCGTTTCTCAGCATCAGCGGATCAGCCTTTGTGGAAATGTTCGTCGGGGTTGGTGCATCGCGGGTGCGGGATTTGTTTCAGCAGGCTGAACATAAAGCTCCGTGCATTATCTTTATCGATGAGCTTGATGCGCTGGGGAAATCTCGTGGGGTTCATCCGGCAGGCGGGCACGATGAAAGGGAACAAACCTTAAATCAGTTGCTGGTTGAAATGGATGGTTTTGACAGCCGGCACGGTGTGATTATCATGGCTGCGACCAATCGTCCCGAAATCCTCGATCGAGCCTTGATGCGTCCTGGGCGTTTCGATCGACAGATTTTTGTCGATCGCCCTGATATTAAGGGACGCGAACAGATTTTGACCGTCCATGGCAATGCGATCAAAATGTCGGAAGACGTTGATTTGGCCCTGATTGCCGCCCGCACTCCGGGTTTTGTGGGAGCGGATCTGGCGAATGTGGTGAATGAAGCGGCGCTGCTGGCGGCTCGTCGAGATAAGCAGGCGGTGGAGATGAGTGATTTCGAGGAAGCGATCGATCGGGTTGTCTCGGGTCTGGAGAAGAAAAGCCGGGTGATGTCGAAGCGCGAAAAGGAAGTGACAGCGTACCATGAGGCCGGCCATGCCTTGGTGGCGAGTTTTCTGCCGAATGCAGCACCGGTGCATAAGGTCTCGATTATTCCACGAGGCTTCTCTCTGGGAGTGACGATGTTTTTGCCCGTAGAAGAGCGCTATCTCATGACAAAGTCAGAGCTGCTGGACCAAATCGGTAGTTCGCTCGGCGGGCGGATTGCTGAAGAATTAGTATTTCATGAGGTTTCGAGCGGCGCTCAGAGTGATTTGAAACGCTCCAGTGACATTGCCAGAATGATGGTCAAGGAATATGGTATGAGTGAGCGCCTCGGTCTGGTGAGCTTTGAGGGCGGGGGCAGCCCTCAGTTTCTGGACGGTTTCGCTTATAGCGACGTTGTGTACAGCGATAAAACTGCCTATCAGATCGATCTTGAGGTCAAACGCATTATCGATGAGACCTATGCGAAAGCCCGAAAAATTCTTGAAGACCGTCGCGATGTGCTGAAAACCCTTGCGGATGTGCTGCTGGAAAAAGAAGTGATCGAACGTGAGGAATTTGAACGGATTATCGGGAAGACAGCTGAGCCGCATGATCAAGGCTCTGGAACAGCAGAGACAGCCCAGGAAGCTTCCGAGCATGAGATCGAGACGCTGCTGCCGGCTGAGTCAGCGCCTTGAAAAGTGCGCGTCGTAATTATCCCAGGCGACGAATTGCCCGAATTCTTTCCAGCACCGGTGGGTGCGAATAGTTCAGAAAGACATACAAGGGATGAGGCGTCAGATTGGAAAGATTATGGGCTGACAGGGTTGTTAAGGCATTGATGAAAGGTTCAGGGTCTTTAGTGGTTTCCACGGCAAAACGATCGGCCTCATATTCATGTTTGCGAGAAAATATCTGCATGAAAATCGACAGGATCAGTTCGATCGGCGCATAGAGCATTCCAAAAAAAATCAGCCCCGCATATATTGATGTTTTTTCCATGTAAAATGCTTCGAATAAGCCTTTATGCCTGAGAAAGATCGAGAGCAGGAACAGCATAATTCCTGTGTGGACAATCCCGATCAGCATGCCCTGGAGAAGATGTTTCTTTTTGTAATGGCCGATTTCATGCGCCAGAATGCCCAGCAGTTCCGCAACGGAATGTTTATCGATCAGGGTGTCGAACAAGGCGATTCGCTTATGCTTGCCGAATCCGGTAAAAAATGCATTTGATTTTGTCGAGCGCTTTGAGCCGTCCATGACAAAAAGATTTTCCAGCGGGAAGTCTACCGAGTCTGCGTAGGCCAAAATCGCAGAGCGCAGTTCTCCTTCTTCAAGTGGAGTGAATTTGTTGAACAGGGGCATGATCCAGCTCGGCGCAATAAACTGGAGCAGGATCGTCACCAGCGTCAGGGTGATCCAGCAATAGAGCCAGGCTGAGGATCCTGCATATTGAAAAAATGCGAGGGCTCCGGCCAGAATCGGCCCGCCGATGAGGATCGAAAGAGCCAGCGCTTTCAGCAGATCGATGATGAAGACCTTCAGTGTCGTGTTGTTAAACCCGAAACGTTCTTCGATCACAAAAGTCTCATAGATACTGAACGGCAAGGAAACGAGCGATTTCAACAGCATCAGAATCCCAATGTACAGCAATCCGTTCACAAGAGGATGCAGTCCCCAGCCTCGTACAAGCCGATCGAGAGCGTTAAAGCCTCCGGAAAACCAGAATATCAGTGTGACGAGTACGCTGACGCTTGAGGTGATGAAGCCAAAACGGGTATTGACTCGGGTATATTCCTGGGACTGACGATACTTCTCAGCATCGTAAACCCCTGTGAATTCTTTGGCTAATACAGGGCTTAACGCCCGTAAATTCATTAAATCTGCGAAAAGGTTCAGGGCGTACCCAAACAGGCTTGTACTGAGAATGAGGAGCGCGTAAGTATTCATCGTTTATTTCAGTATTGTCTTTCAGGAAGGTTCAGGGCGTACCCAAACAGGCTTGTACTGAGAATGAGGAGCGCGTAAGTATTCATCGTTTATTTCAGTATTGTCTTTCAGGTTATGCGTCAAACAGTCAACTTGCTTTGCCAGCACATCAGGATATTGTAAAGCCCCATCATAACGGACGCTTTCGTCATCCGGCAGTTCTTGCCGCCACACGACTTTCGCGCTGAACCTTACTACAACGACGATCGTGCAGGGCGTCATGCATCGCGTCCGCATACGCACAATACAAGAAGCGACAGTCCGCTATTTCTGTCAATAGAATAGCGTCGTCATTTTCGTTTTGCCCTTTTTCCGGTAAGAATCGTTTCCGCGATGCGCAGGCCGTCCAGAGCCGAAGAACTGATGCCTCCTGCGTATCCGGCAGCTTCTCCGGCCAGATACAAGCCCGGCACTGATGAACTCAGCGTGTCGGGATTGCGCTCAAAACGGACAGGGCAGGAAACTCGGGTTTCGATGCCGATCAGGGTCCCTGAGTGCAGAAATCCGGGAATGATCCGTTCGAAATAGCACAGTCCTTCACGAAGGGCGGCTGTGGTACGGGCGGGCAAGAGCATATCAATACGTCCTGAGCGTATGCCCAGGCGGTAGCTGCTGTCTGAACGCTGCAAGCCGGCTTCACCACGTACAAAGGCGGACGCGCTCTGAGCCGGGCAGCAATACGGCGCACTGTTGTCCCGGCCGGCTCCTGCCGAAAATGCCTGTTGTTCGAGCCTGGCAAGCGTTGCAAAGACCTCTTGCGCAGATGCATACTGCGATGCATCCTGATTGACGATCAAGCCGGCATTCGCGTAACAGCCATTTCGTAAAAAGGGACTCATACCGTTGGTACAGAGCTGAGCTTCATCGCTCGTTGAGGCAATAATCTCACCCCCGGGACACATGCAGAAGGTTGTGACTCCGGCAATTCCCGAATACGCTGGCGGGCGGCTGGTCATACGATACTCTGCAGCGCCGACAATCCCGCGAGGCGGTATCACGCCATACTGACTGCGATCGATGAACTCTTGCGGGTGCTCGATACGGCAGCCTGTCTGGAAGTCTTTGAGGCGGTGCCGAATTCCACGCTGAACGAGCTTCAGGATCAAGTCTCGTGCACTGTGACCACAGGCAATGAGTGTCAGCGGTGCGTCGAGGCGTTCGCCGTTTCGGAGCACGACTCCTTGACAGCGCTGATCACGAATGATGATGTCCTGCACTGCCGCTCCCCATCGGAAGCTGCCTCCCCAGTCTTCAATCTGGCGTCTGAGCCGTTTTACCATGTGGGGTAAAATATCAGAGCCGATATGTGGGTGATGATCGTAGAGAATCCGGCGCGGCGCACGAGCCGCAACGTATGCGTTCAGGAGAAAAGCGATGCGGCGATCTTTAATGCGGGTGTAGAGTTTTCCATCGGAATACGTGCCTGCCCCGCCTTCGCCGAACAGATAGTTACTCTCAGGATTGAGGCAGCGACTTTGATGGAAGTTCTCAATATCGCTGCGCCGCCTGTCGACATCAAAGCCGCGATCCAGGATCAGCGGTTGACAGCCATACAAGGCCAGCAGATAGGCTGCCATAATTCCCGCCGGGCCGCTTCCCACGACAATTGGCTGTCTGGGCAGTTCGTTCAGCGTGGCGAGCTGATACAGCGGGTCTTCCTGATCGGCCTGGGGCGTCTGAATACGGAGATGTCGGTCCTCGGCGATTGGCAGTCCCTCCGCTACGATCGCCTTGAGCGTGTAAACAACACGAAGATGCGGTTTCTTTCTGGCATCCAGACTGCGGTGAAGAATGCTGTAGTCCAGAATATCTTCTTGTCGGATGCCGCAACGCTCTGCAATCCAGGGATGAAGCTGTCGATCGCACCCTGTGGAACGCCGTTCTGCAAGGCGTTGAACGGGAATCTCGAACTGTGAGAGGTGAATTTCCTGAGTGTGCAGTGCAGTCACTGTTCCAAATAGCCTTGTTGTACTGCCTGGTGAATGAGGCGCTCTGCGTATTCCCAAAGGGCCGGAGATCCGGCCTGGATTTCAGAGCAGCGTTTCAAGACCTTCTCGCTCGTCACACCGTGCTCTTGCCAGGACTTCCCTTTGGTGGCATAGTTGTGTAATAAGGGTTGAAATCGATCGAGAGAGGCGGCAAACTTGGCTTCCGGTGTGGACTGTTCTTCGAATTCATCCCACAGTGATCGCAGTTCCCGGGCTTGTTCTCCGGGGAGTAAGCCGAAGAGCCGATCGGCGGCGTTCTGCTCTCGTTCGGCTTTATCGCGGGCGGCGTCTTCGTCGTAGAGATAGGTGTCACCGGCATCAATTTCGACAATATCGTGAATTAACAGCATTTTTATGATATGAAAGATGTCAAGATCCGGCGATCGCGCCGAGTCTTTCAGCAACAGCGCCATCATGGCCAGATGCCAGGAGTGCTCTGCGTCGTTCTCTTTGCGGGAGGCATCCATCAGGTATGTCCGGCGGAAGATCTGTTTTAACTTGTCGATTTCTGTAAGAAATTCAATTTGCTGTTGAAGAATATCGTGCATTGTGGGGCGGCTCCTTGTAGACGTTGTGTGAGCGTTACACAGGGCAAATCGATGTGCTGCTGCGGATAGTGAGCCGGGGTTTCAGGACGGTGTGATGGCTCTGGTAATCCATGCCGTGTCGAATTTTTTCAAAGAGCAGTTCCGCTGCTTTTCGTCCGATTTCCTGCATAGGTTGATGAACTGTTGTTAATGGCACTTCAAAATATTCGGTAATGGCAATATCATCATAGCCGATCAGCGAGATCTCCGTAGGCACGCGACGTTGTGCCTCTCGAATGGCCCGGAATGCCCCTAATGCCACGAGATCGTTATATGCAAAAACAGCAGTCAGCTTTTCTGAGGCGTGAAGCAAGTCTTTCATCAGGTAATAGCCGCTTTCAACGGTAGTATCACTGATGCGGATGAGACGATTTTCATGCTCAATCCCCGCTTCTTTCAGCGCATCCAGATAACCGCGCAATCGATCCTGAGCACTTGTCTGCGCATCAGGACCGGCAATGTGGGCGATCTGCCGATGGCCAAGCTTGAGCAGATGTTCCATGGACATGAAGGCTCCGGCATAATTATCATTAATCACATAATCCACCCCGAAATCCTGAAAGCATTGGGACAGGGCAATTGTTGGAATATTATTCGTTCGCAATGCTGAGGCTAAAAACCCCGGGTTGACGACAGAGCCTACGAGAAGGCCATCGACTTGCTGTTCGTAAAAAAAACGGCAGAGATCGCGTTCCTTTGATTCCTGCTGGTAGCTGCAGCCGAAAAGAAATTTGGCACGTTCCTGCCATATTACGTGTTCGATTCCCTGCACGATTCTGGTATAAAACGGGTTATGAATATCCTGAATCAGTACGCCGATTGAGATACTGTTTTCTTGAGGAGTGCTTGTTTCGGGAGGGATATAGCCGAGTTTTTTTGCAATGCGCAGTACCATCTCGCGGGTCTCGTTTTTCACATCTGATTTATCCCGTAACGCCCGTGAAACCGTATTCACAGACACTCCGGCCTCGATCGCGATATCATGCAGGCGTACTTGTTTGCGTCGTTTTTTCATGCGTTTACTCTGGAAGGAGAGACTTTCGTGCGACATTATAAGTGCTACAACTATAATAGTAAAAGTATACATGGTAATGTAATGAGATATGTCAATATTTTATTGTAAAAATAATGTTTCCCCAGCGCTCCTGTTCGGGGCGCTGTGTTCTCTTTTTTTCTGAAATACGGAATGATCTGGTGTTCATCTGAATGGTCCTTCTGAAACGCTCTGCAATACAGGGAAATTGATCGGCGGTGACAAGACTGGACGCTAAAAAAATTAAAATGTATCAATTAATTCTTGACATAATATGATTACCATTATTTTTATATAATTATTGTTAATTTAATGTTGATAATGTCAATGTTGCCTTGTCCATAAAAAATAACCCTTCAATTATGAGAGGCTGTCTTATGAAAGCTGTACAACTCAATGCAACGTGGGATCCAAAACCCGATTTTAAGTTAGGCGCAAAAGACATTGATGGAAAATTGACCTATCTGGGGAGCAAGGTGTGGCGATATCCCAAAGTCGAAATTGTCGACATCCCTAAGCCGGAGATCGGCCCGGATGATGTCTTGATCGAAATGCAGGCCTGCGGAATTTGTGGAAGTGACGTACACATGGCACAGGCTGACGACGATGGGTATATCTGGTATCCTGGTTTAACAGCTTTCCCGGCTGTGCTGGGGCACGAACTGGCAGGGAGAGTCGTGGCGTCCGGAGCAAAGGCGCTGAACAAACGCACCAATAAGCCGTATGAAGTCGGCGAAGCGGTTTGTGCCGAAGAGATGTTCTGGTGCGGCAAGTGTCGTCCTTGCTGTGACGGTTTTCCGAATCATTGCGAAGCGCTGGAAGAGATCGGCTTCAGCTGTGACGGTGCCTATACTCAATATGTGAAAGTCCCGGCGCAGTACTGCTGGAGTCTGGAAAGTCTGCGTCCGCTGTACGGCGATGAAAAAATTTATCACGCCGGCAGCTTGGTCGAGCCGACCTGCGTGGCCTATAACGCAGTGATCGAACGAGCCGGCGGCATTCGTCCCGGCGATAACGTCTTGATTCTCGGGGGCGGGCCTATCGGCTTGTCAGCATGCTCGATTCTGCGTCGGGCCGGCGCCTCGCACGTCATTCTGTCCGAACCGTCTGCCAGCCGCGCGGAATTGGGCAGGAAAATGGGCGCGACTGAGGTGGTGGACCCCGTGAAGGGCAATATGCCGGAAGCAGTGCTGGAGATTACCGGCGGTATGGGAGCTGACTTGATTCTGGAAGCAACCGGATTACCCACGGTGGTATGGCCGGATATCGAATCGGTGATCTGGGAAGGCCGTACACTGAATGCGACAGTGGCCATCGTGGCCCGCGCTGATGCCAAAATCCCCTTAACCGGAGAAGTGTTCCAAGTGCGCCGTGCCAGTATTGTAGGTGCCCAGGGCCATTCCGGTCACGGAACCTTCCCGCGCGCTATCAGCGCAATGGCGGCTGGTATGGATATGACCCCGCTGATTACTAAAAAGATTAGCCTGGATGAAGTGGGAGAGAACTTGAAGATGCTGCAAACCGATCGGGAAGAGTGCAAAATCACAGTCACAAACTTTGAATAAACACTGAAATATTGGAGCTCTGGAATATTGGAGTAGTTGAATGTGGAAAGTGAAGGCTTTCCACTGCTTCAATATTTCGGTCTTGGTTATGGCAGGTAAAGATGGTGTACGCAATTGGCTCACGACTGATTATCCGGGTGTTGTTTTTGAAGACACACAGGTGGGCCGTATGAAGAAAGAACTGTTTGACGCTTCTGATGAAGAAATCGATAAAATTCTGGCGGACTATGAAATCCCGTCACCCTCGGAACTGGGGAAACCCGGCTCATATATCCAGAATACCGTACGGGCACAGGTGGTGGAAAACCGCCGTAAAAACGATATCGTTTTTGTGCCGGTCGGCTGCACGGAAAATCATGGTATGCATACCGTGTCCGGCCTGGATACTTTTATGGTCACGCAGATTGTGGAAGGCGTCCGGCGTTATACAGCCAAACAGGGCGCTGCGTGTTCACTGGCATTTCCAGCGCATAATTATGGCTCGCACCCTTATCATCACCTCGGTATGCCCGGTACAGTGATGCTGGAAGAAGAAGTGACAAAAAAAGTGATGATGCAGGTGATGCTGGGCTTGTGGAATGACGGCTTTCGCAAGCAGATCTGGATCAACAATCACGGGCAATTATGGGTCCTGGAATCTGCGATTCAGGAGTTTCAGAAAACATACCAATTACCGGGCATCTTCCGGGTTATGGACTGGCACCGGGCGGTTCGGGAATTTTTTGCAACGTCAGATCGGGGCGGCAAGTTTGATACGAATTTTGTGCATGCCGATGAGTCGGAAACTGCAGTCGGCCTGCTGACTTTCCCGGAAGGTATGGTCGATATGTCAAAAGCCGTCTCAACGGTCGGAAAAGGTCATTCCTACCTGCCGGGCGGACATTTTGACACCTCAGTAGATCCCTACCGTCGTCCCCACAAATGGTCGGAAGGACAAGGGCATTTCGCGATTGAATTAAAAGGAACCCCGGAGGGTGTTGTCGGTGATGCAACGGCCGCTACCGCTGAAAAAGCCAAACGCCCGATCGCCGCTATTTTGAAATACCTGACCCTGATTCATGACGAAATTCTGGCAGCCTTCCCATCAGGACAGCTGCCGCCGGTTGATATGATCACCCATCGCGACGCCAAGGAACTGGAGCCGTTCCTGAAAGAGCCGATGAGTGAAGGGTGGAAGCCGGTTTATGCCTTGAAATCCCTGATCGGAAATTAAGCGTTTTCAGCAGATAGTCCGGAAAACCCGCAGCACCTGTGATCGTGTGTTGCGGGTTTCTGTTTTCTCTGCAGGAAATTGCTGATATTGTCGAAAAATGAAGCATTCACGCTATCGTTTCCCCCTCAGTATCCAGACGGTTTTGCCGGACAATTACCGTGGAGATGATCAGTTTCAGCAGAATATGCATACGCTCCAGGAGCTTGGCTTCAGCAGCGTTGAGCTGAATATGGCTCATCCGAAGCGGATTGACCTGTCGGATGTGCTTGATTTTTTGAAAGAATTTGATCTGAAGTTCAGTATGTTTGCCTCGGGTTTGACGGCAAAAACCTATGGTCTTTCTCTCTCAAGTGAGGATCGTGGCATTCGACAACGCGCTGTCGACACCTGTCTGGAGATTATCGATTTTGTTGCAGGCACTGACGCTGGAATTATTCTTGGCTTCTTCAAGGGCGGGCCGGTCCCCGCGATTGCGGACGCTAGAGCACGCTTTCGTGAGTCGATCGGAGCTCTCCTTCCGCGCGCCACAGCACAAAAAGTCCGCCTGATCGTTGAAGCGACCAACCGTTACGAATCAGCCATCGCGAACAGTCTTGACGAGACGGTCGCCTTGATCGAAGATTTCCAGAATCCCCTTGTGCGCATCCTCCCTGATACCTTTCACATGAATATCGAAGAGGCCGACGGCTATGCAGCGTTGCGGAGGTATAGCGATTATTACGATTCTTTTCATATCTCTGATAATAATCGTTATTTTCCCGGCTTCGGTGCCATTGATTTTCAGAAGGTCTTCAAGCTCCTGGAGGAACTGGGCTATACTGGTCCGGTCGCCATCGAGGGAAACATCAAGACAAGCTTTATCGATGATGTCACCGCATCGGTAGAGTATCTCAAGCCGCTTCTCACGTCAGAATAAGACCTCATGCCCGTCCATCGTGATGAAACAGTGAAAGCGCTTTGAAGAAGCAAGGCAGTCTTGTTGGATTATCGACGTCAATAATTTGCCACGATATTGACTATGTTCATAAGACACGATTCAGCAGTTCTGCACTTCGATGGAATCGGGCATGGAACGCGAAGAGTTCAGTGTCGGAAAGATCATGTTTTCCGCAAATATCCTGTGGAATTCAGCATTGCCGCTTAAGGCGATATGTTCTGTCTGCCCTGCAATTTGATCGGCTTCATGCTTTGCCTGATGTGACAGCAGTGCTCGTTGCGCACCCAGACCGGCAGCATTGCCGATTGAACGGATGCGTTCTGCTGAAAGTGCTGGGATCAGACCGATCCGTAAAGCGCTTGTGGGATCGAGATAATTCCCGAAAGCGCCGGCCAGTAAAATCTCGTGAAGCGCGTTTGCCTGGACGTCCATTGCGCGTAACAGCATCTCAATGCCCGCCGCAATGGCAGCTTTGGCTAACTGGAGTTCACGGATATCCTGTTGTGTAATGACAATCGCTTCTCTGGGGTCGCATTGCTCTGCTGGCAGAAGCGTAAAGTGCTTTGGGGCTCCTTTAGAAGCCAGACGCTCTTGTAAGAACAGCGGGAGCCCTTTTTGTTCGGCCTTTTCAGCAGTCAACAGCCGCCCTCCATCTTCGATGACTCCGGCATCCAGCATGTGGGCGACAGCATCTACCAGCCCTGATCCGCAAATACCGAGCGCAGGACCATCGCCAATCACATGGCAATGGACATTCTTTGCATCGATTGCGACTTTGTCGATCGCGCCCTCAGCAGCTCGCATTCCGTGCTGAATCTGGGCTCCCTCAAAGGCTGTTCCAGCAGCAGTGGAACAGGTCAACAGGCGGCCGGGCGCTGCCAGGACGATTTCACCGTTGGTACCAATATCCACAGCTAGGGTCAGTTCCTGGATTGTATGTAAATTGCTTGCCAGGATCACAGCGACTGTATCTGCCCCGACAAATCCGGCGATCAAGGGCAGCATCACGATCCTGGCCTGCGGGTGAATATGGATACCCAGTTCAGAGGCTGTGCAGACCTGACGTTGGCGGATAGCCGCCATATATGGCGCAAATCCGAGGCGCAGCGGGTCGATATTCAAACAGAGGTGGTGCATGCACGTATTTCCGGCAATGGTCGATTCATAAATGCTCTCTGCTGTGACGCCGCTTTGTTCACACAGACTGTGAACGATTTTATTGATGGTATTCACGATGTTTTCATGTAAAATCTGTCGCCCGTTGCGATCATTTTGCGCGAACGTGATACGCGACATCAGATCGCCGCCATATCTCGCCTGACTGTTTAATTCGGAGGCCGAAGCAAGCAGCTTGCCGTTATGGAGATCAAGAAGGTAGCCGACGACCGTCGTTGTGCCGAGATCAAAGGCAATGCCGTACATGTCTGCTGTGGTGTTGCCCGGTTCCAGAGCGAGAATAGTCCCTCGCCGGCTGACAACCGTGAGATCGCGGGCTTCTTGCTGGAGAAAAGAGGGCATCTGCCGCAAGGCGGCTAAATCGATCGAGACTGGCTGGGGGCCGTTTGAATCAGCTCTTGAAGGCTCTGCATACTGCCGGTAGATTTCTTCGAGTTCTGAGCGTTGCCGTTCTTCGCTGAATGTCGGGACTTCAATATGTTGTTTACTGATATCAGGATCGAGTTCGTGCCTTGTCTCTTCGGTTTGCGAGAGAATATTCAACGATTTTTCAGAAAGCGGAGGAGCAATCCTCACAGTGCAATCGCTCAGGACTCCGGCGTGACAAGCCAGACGAAAATTTTGCCCTATTTGCTGCGCGCCAAGCCGTTGTCGTTCTTCCGGCGTTGGAGCTGTAAGTTCCCCTTCGAGTACGTGAATGCGGCAGCTTCGGCAAATCCCTTTTCCACCGCAGCTTGCGGTGATCTCGATGTCTGCCTGACGGGCTCCTTCAAGTATCGTCTGCCCCGCCTGGAGATCAATATGCGTATCCGTTGGCTGAAATGTGAGTTTCATCTGAGAGATCCGAGTGTTTTAGATCTTGGCTGGGGTGGAATTATTATAATCTGATCTCCGACAGAACCGTGTATTCAGGGCCGCGAGGTCTGAGTTCGCTTTTGAGCAGGAAGATACTGCGAACAGAAAGCTCTCCAACCCAGACGTTGACCATTGATTCGATGGCGCGCAGCAGCGTACTGTGGTTCTTCTGAGAACGAACCCGTCCAAGCGTTAAGTGGGGTTGAAAGCGCTCTCTTTCCATGTCAAAGCCGAGTTGAGCCAGACCGCCTGATACGGATGACTGAAGTGTTTTTAAACTGCCGCTGTCGTCATCAGTTACCCCAATCCAGATCACACGCGGAAAACGAATATTTGGAAATGCGCCTGCATAGCCGATTTGCAGCTGAAACGGGGCGAGATCCTGAACACTGCTGAGGATAGCGCTGACAAGTTCATCGAGCTGTTTTTCCTCGATGTTTCCAAGAAATTGAAGGGTTAGGTGAATGTTTTCAGGAGCTGTCCAGGAGACATGGGCCTCCGACTGCTTAAGCTTATCCTGGATGGCTTGCAGCTTTTCCTGAATGTCTCCAGGAATCTTAATTGCGATAAAGGAGCGAATGACTGCCATGAGCAGGTCCTTGTAACTTAGTGTGCTTTTAGTAAATGATGCCGCAGCATGTTCAGAGCGGTTTGGGCAGTGCGATTTTTCACGCTCAAGCGATCACCGGAAAAATGACATTTTTTCCATTGGGTGTCAGCGCCTTCTGCAGCCAGAGCAATGTAAACCAGTCCGACCGGTTTTTCGCGTGTTCCTCCACCCGGGCCTGCAATGCCAGTCACTGCCAGTCCATAGTGTGTTTGCGCGATCCAGCGAATCCCTTCGGCCATTGCGACGGCAGTCTCCGGGCTGACTGCACCATGCTGTTCGATTAGATTCGGTGAGATGTCTAAAAGAGAAATTTTCGCCTCATTGCTGTAGGAGACGACTCCGCGTTCAAAATAGTGCGAACTCCCTGCGATGTTAGTTAACCGGTTCGCAATCAATCCGCCAGTGCAGGATTCTGCCAGCGCCAGCGTATGCTGCTGTGTGAGCAGAAGTTCTCCTACAACTTCTGCCAGGGTCTGCGAGCCAGTGCCGTAGATATACTGCCCTAACGCTCTCTGTATGTGCGTCCTGATTTCTTGCAGGCGGCTGTCGACATCACTCTGAATGTCGCCTTTGACTGTCACAATAATCGACGTTTCTTCACCGTCGGAAACATAGCGCAGCAGTTGTGAGAGCGGATCGCGATCGAGACCTTTAAGAGATTCCCTGACTTTCTCCAGGGGAAGACCACAGCTTTTGAACATGACGCCGCTGACCGCACCGGAACGAAAACGTTTGGGATTCAAGTGAGGCAGAATATGTTTTGCCAGCATGGTTTCGACCGCTGTTGGGTGGGCGGGCATCAAGACGACGCGGGTCTGCCCGTCGTGAAATATAAAGCCGGGCAGCCCCTCACGATCGTTCTCGAGTATATCGGCGTCAGTGGGAACCAGGGCTTGTTTCTCGACACTGCGTGGCATCACTTCACCGCGATCCTGAAAATCCTGCTTAATGGCATCGAGGAGTTTATAATTCAAGACCAGACGTTTCTTGAGCACTCTGGTCAAGAGTTTTTTACTGATGTCATATTCGCCGGAAACAACACTTCCGAGGACAAAAATCAGGGTCGAACGCTCGATCGCCTGTCGTAAAATTTCTTCAAGACGTGATTCCTGGGCACTGACGGCGCTGACATAATCGATCTCGACACCTGCTTCCAGAAGCTGGGTGGCGATCGGAGCAATTCCACTGTTTCGAGAATCTTGGATAATAAATTCACTTCCTGCAGCAATAATTTCAACAGACACGTGTTCGTCGGTATGCAGTTGTCAGTATTCCGCAAGCAGGCTTCTCGGCCGACTGTTACGCGTTGAATACTGACGACTGTTTCCTGTTCAGCGGATCAGCGCGGCGATAATCTGGAGTACGATATTTCCATAGACTCCGGCCAGCGCGTCGTCGGCCATCACGCCGAAGCCCTTCAAATTCGGATTAAGGTCGATTTGACGGATGGGATATGGTTTCAAAATATCAAAAATGCGGAAAACAAAAAACCCCAGGATGATAAACAGCCCGCTTTGAGGCAGAAAAGCCATTGTAAGGAAATAGCCGATAATTTCATCGATCACGATAATACCGTGATCCTGCTGTCCAGTCGCCTGTTCGATTCGATTCGCTCCCTGAATACCAAGCCCAAAAAGCAGGGCACTTATCAGAAGATAGGGAATCCAGCCCAGCTTTAGCAGGATCAGGTAGAGCGGAATTGCCGCTACAGTGCCGGCAGTTCCTGAGGCAATCGGGGAATAGCCCGACAAGAACCCTGTGCTCAGGATGAGCTGGAACCAGCCGATTTTTTTCGCAAGCGTCTCTATCGTATTCATTACAGATGAAAATTTTAGCAGGGGAATGGTATTCCCAGTTATGAGAAAATGTTTCTGTCTGCAAATATGTTATGTAGATATCAGAATACATCGTGAAAACCCTGTCAACAAATATGTTCCATAATCTGAAAAAGCCAGAAAAGTTTTTCAATATCAAATTTTTTCTTGACTAAAATGCTCGTGTTCCTGTGTAATGGATACTGTTGATGGGCCGTTAGCTCAGTTGGGAGAGCAGCTGACTCTTATGTAACGGGAGCCCCATGCAGTAATGAATGGGTGAACATTCGGCTATATGCTAGGACGTCCTGAGAGCCTGGACTACTTCCTTAGAAGTAAAAATGTTCAGGATTGGATAATTAGCAGGCAACCCTTACAGCGTACCGGATTTGCTGTGAAGTGATTTTTCTAAGGCGAAATTGCAGACGCAGTATTCCAGCAGAACGATGGTATGTCTGTGAGGAAGCCCTCAGAGGCCATACGCCGAACATCCGACCAGGTTAAGCTGAGGATGATGAAATGGTCCAGACCGCAACATCGCTACTATGATGGATGGCTGTACGAAAGGCAGTGCGGCAGGTAATCAGCGGGTCAAAGGTTCGAGCCCTTTACGGCCTATTTAGTGAGAAGCCACGAATTCATTGTGAATTCGTGGCTTTTTTCTTTATGACGTTCAAGACAATTCATTGTTCTATGATTAGCGAAGCAAATGACTCCATCACATGAAAATCCGGGGTTAATGACGCGATTGGATTCCAGCTGCGGTAATGAACGTCATCTGTCTTGTCGCCGCATTTATAGAAATTTCCCCGAAACGTCCCTCCAGGTATCCGAACAGCAGCGTCGTTGACAAAAACAGAAAAGGGCATTTTGATCGTCAGATCCCAATCCTCTTTTCCCCTGAACGGGTCATCAATGGGGGAACTGCCCAGCGAGGAAATTGTCTCGATGCTCTGCAGAACATCACGTGAAAAACGACTGCGATCCCTGCCCCTTCCGTAGCCGAACAGCTTCGTGCCTATCGCATTGACTTCAAGATTATAATATCTGCAATTATCGAGGCTTATAAAAAATTCACAACAACTGTCCTGAAAGACATTGCTGTTGTCAAGCGTGTTGACAGCCCTGACTTTTTCTCCTTTCACAACATAATGAAGGTAAAAGTTACTACCATCATGAAGGATATGGAATCCTGCAGCCGGCCCGTCAGAATAGTTCTCCCAGTTGATTTGATCGATCTCATGTTTTGTTGATAACGTCAGTGTTCTTTTCAGATCATCCAGAGAATCTACTTGTTGTATTCGTTGCACAACGACTTCTTTCATAGCTGTTTCCTGATAATTTTTGATAAGAGTTGTGAATCCTGATTGCTGGCTTGATGTTTACGCTTACTGTACTCTCGTGATGTAAAGTTAAGCTTGTGCTCCTCCGGTTCCGCGGAAAAAAGCATCTGGTCCAAAGAGACTATCTGGATAAGCCAGTCAAAAAATAAAGACCATGGTACAGGGGGCATACTATGGCAACGATCTCCTGTCTCAGCAGCGTTGCAGACCAGGCTGGCGGCGCTTTTCAGGCTTGACGAATAACGCTTCGATACCAGATTTCGAGGTTGAGCAACAGCCAGATACGATGCCTGTGATCGAGCTGTCCGTTCTGGTGCTCCTGTAAAATACGCTGCAGGCCCGCTTCGCTGAAGATGCCGTCCTGGACGAGAAGTGAGGGCGAGAATGTCTCATGGAGCATGTCGCGTAATTCATGGCGAAACCACTGTCCCAGCGGCACTCCAAAGCCCTGCTTCTTCCTGAGCAAAATCTTCGGAGGGAGCCAGTGGCTCGCAATTTTTTTCAGAAGCTGTTTCAGCTTGGTCCTTCGAGCCTTGACATGGGCAGGAAGTGTCGCAACCAATTCCATCAATTTATGGTCGAGAAACGGAGAACGCCCCTCCAGGCTATGGGCCATTGTCATGCGATCGACCTTGACCAGCAGGTCGCCTGGCAGATAGGTCATCACATCTGAATAAAGCATTTGATCGATAGCATCTTCGACGTGGTCGGCATGCAGATATTGCATCATGTACGCCAAAGAATCAAGGGACGCGACATGCTCTCGTAATTCATCGGTCAAAATATTCAGTTTACGATGCTTCTCAAAAATTGTCATGGTTCGGGCATAGTGATATTCCGGTTTTTCCAGAGAAAGCTCGTTAAGAAAGCGCAGACGTCGCAAAAACGACCGACAGGGCGCGGGGAGGGCTGTCTGCGTCCTTGCTGTGTCGTATACGCGGTCGAAAAAAGGCCTTAATATGCGTTTTCTCAGTGTGAGGGGCAGGGCGCGGTAGTAGTTGACAAGCCGGCAGCCGGCGTAACGCTCGTAGCCTGCAAAAGACTCGTCCCCGCCATCGCCGTTCAGGGCCACTTTGACATGCTGACTCGTGAGTTCGGCCAGATAAAATGAGGGAATGGCAGAAGGATCGCCAAACGGCTCGTCAAAATGCCAGACCAATTTCGGGAGTATTTCTACAGCATCGGGCTCAACGATCAATTCGTGATGTCTGGTGTTATACTGTTGAGCAACGAGACGCGCATACGGCAGCTCGTTAAATTCTTTTTCGTGAAATCCAATCGAAAATGTCTCAATCGGCTGATCGCTGTATTGCGACATCAGAGCAACGACGAGGCTGGAGTCAATGCCTCCGCTCAAAAAAGCCCCGACCGGGACATCGCTGATCATGCGCATGCGCACTGCGTCATGGAGGACGTCTTCGACTTGTTCGAGCATCTCATGTTCATCCATCCGAACTTTGGGGCTGTACTGCAAGTCCCAATAGCGTTCCGTTGTAATGACTCCACCCTCACAGACCAGGCGGCAGGCAGGAGGAAGTTTCATAATGCCTTGAAACATTGTGAGAGGCGGAGGAACGTATTGATAGGTCAAATAGTGGTACAGGGCCTCAAAATCCACTTCACGCTGAACGCTGCGATCTTGAAGCAATGATTTTATTTCAGAGGAAAAACTGAGTGCAGCGTCTGTGAGATGGTAGAAGAGAGGTTTCTGCCCGACGCGATCGCGCGCTAAAAACAGGCGCTGCGCACGGACATCCCAGATCGCAATGGCAAACATGCCGCGCAAATATTTCACACACTCTGTCCCATACTCATCATAGAGATGAAGAATGACCTCTGTGTCGGAATGAGTCCTGAATGTGTAACCTTTTTTCTCCAGCTCGATACGACGCTGGGGAAAGTTATAGACCTCTCCGTTATAGACAATCCAGAGATCTTTGCGGATGTTAGACATCGGCTGCTGGCCTGTGGAGAGATCGATGATGCTCAATCGGCGATGGCCTAAGCCTACATGTCCGTCCACGTAAATTCCGCTCTCATCAGGACCACGATGAACGAGCGCGTCGCGCATTTTTTCCAGAAGCGAGGACTCTACACGGCGCTGAGTGTCAAAATATATTTTCCCGCAAATTCCACACATAATGAAAACGCTCTTGCTGAATGACAGGGCTATTTTCCAATCCCTGGGCGGACCATGGCAGGCAAAAGCATCGATTCAGCGTCAGAAGAAGTCTGGGAATGACCGATATTACGTTCAAGCGCAAAAATTGCGCCGGCCAGGATCCAAAGCCCTCCTGCGATTTCAATGACGGCAAGAGAATCGACAAAGAGATACCCTGAAACAGCAGAACACATTCCAGATAAGAGTGTGAGCATAACAATCTGCTCATCTTTTCCCGGCCGCAATTCGGCAGGCTGTTTCAACACGCTCAGTCCGCTTCGCATGGTGACGATCAACATGCCCAGAAAAGGAATGAAACCCAACAGTCCCATTTCCGCTAAAATTTTAAGAAATTGATTATGGGGCGACAGGCTGAAAAATCCTACGGTTCTCGTTCCCCAGAAAAGATCGTAGCCTATGCCTGACAGAGGATGCTCTACGAAGGTCTGAATGGCCTGAAGAGCGGCATTTTTGCGTAAAGAATCACTGACGGCTCTCGTGTGGTATAAGGCCTGATACAGGCTGTTTCCCTGATAGGAGGAAAGTCTTGTACGCATGTACAGATCGTAGGAATTGACGGCCAGAACCAGAATCGCCGTGATGAGGAGCAGCGGCAGAAATGATTTCCATGTCCATTTTTTGTGAGAGAGCTTTGTGTAGTACAGGTATGCAATCACAATCACGCTCAAAAATAGCTGAACCGCTGCTCCGCGTGAAAACGATAAGATCAGAACCCAGACATGTAAGACGATTAGTGGAAGATACAAGAAATATCGCTGCCACAGATTCCGTGCTCTCCACATGAAAGATACCAGGGCGATCGAGAGCATAATGACAATAAATCCTCCTAATTCGTTCGGGTTCGAGAAGATCGATGTCGCCCGGCCGTAAAAGCGAAGTTCAGGATCAAACAGAAAACTCAGCAGAGGAGGAGCTTCGCCCTGATAATATTGCAGGATTCCCAACAGCGCGACAACGGCTGACACCATCAGCATCACATTGAGCAGCACTCGAATATGATGAGTCGTGTTTAATGAAAAATAACTGATGTAGCTCAGTAGAATCTCTTCAATAATCCGAAGGGCAAAAAAAAGCACAGTGGCTTTTAACATTGTCGGGGTGACCAGACTCGTTGTCCCGAGCGCTGCTGCAGTTTTAACAAGCGACGCCGCAAGAGACGCAAAGAAGAACGCGGTGAATTTGGTAAAAAGCGACAGATTGCGAGTGATACCGTATTGAAATCGCTTGCCCAGTCCCTGAAGAAGAATATACGCGAAGGCCGCCCAAATCATGGCACGCTTCATGTAGAGCAGCGATACAATATGGACGTCCCGAAACGGAAGCGCCGCAGCGATGACCACGATGACGAATTCAGGTTTTTTCACAAAGAACGGCAACGCACACGCTGAAAGGAGCAGGCCAGTGCTTATCAGCAGCGGGGAACGGTTATAGAGCCTGACAACGAACAGCGCCGCCAAGACTGTCAGCAGAAACTCGAGCTGCTGTCGTGAGACCTTGTTTTTTATCCAAAGGCTTGTCATGATGCGCTGAGACTACAGTACAATTTTTCGAATTTGTCAATCATCTTTTCCATGGAAAAATATTCTTTGACGCGTTTTACCGCATTTTCCCGACATCTGGAAGCAAATGCAGGAGCGTTCAAAAAGCGCAGGATCGCCTGAGAAAGGGCCTGGGGGTCTTTAGGTGGGATCAAGAGCCCGGTCTCATTGTCGAGAATCGCTTCCGGCGTCCCTCCGACATGCGTTGCCACAAGAGCTTTGCCAGAAGACATGCCTTCCAAAATGACATTTGAGAAGCCTTCCTCATACGAGGCTGACACTTGAATATCGATAAGCTGGAGCCAGTCCTCCACGTTCGTTACTCCCCCAACAAGCTTGACATGCTGTTGAAGAGCATAGTTCTCGATCAAGGCCTGTAATTCTTGCTCCATGTTGCCCTCCCGCCCGATACATAAAAAGCGGGCATCAGGATAGTGCTGCCGGACTTCCGAAGCTGCAATGATAAATTCCCGATGACCTTTATATCGGTATAAATTTGCAATGATGCCGATCACCGGAGCGTGATCAGGGATGCCAAGTTCACGTTTTTTATGTGTGACAAAAGCGCGATTGGAGGCCTGCGGGGCATAGCGTTCGATGTCAACTCCATTATAAATCAGCTCAATTTTTTCGTCAGAGATGCGCTCCCGCGCCAGAACATCATCCCGTAATGCCAGCGAATTCACGAGTACGCGGTCGCTGAAACGATTGACGCTGTTCTCAAGCATTTGAAGCAGAGCTTTGCCATCTTTAAAATATCCCAGACAGCGTCGACTTGTAATGATATGCGCGCAGCCCGACAACCTGGCCGCCCATCCGCCGTAGACCGAAGGCGCAAACATATAGCAGTGGACAATGTCAGGCTGCTCCCGCCTCAAATATCGATACAAGGCTCCAAATTGCCGGATACGTCTGAAGGGGATTGGCGATGCGTTTTCGATGCTGGCGTTTCTCCTGTGAAATGCGTGAAACATCGTAAGATGAACCCCACGTTCCCGCGCCAGTGTCTCTAAAGGACCTCCGCCGTGCAGACAATACAGCCGAGTTTCAAACAGATCCGGATGTACTCTTGAAGCGACTTCAATAATCTGGCGCTCTGCTCCTCCGGCATCCAAGGTTCCAATGAGATAGACGATTTTCTGTTTTCGAGACCTATTCATTCTTTGCTTTCAGGAAAATTTTGTGGAGCGCTGGGCTGTCACCGTTTCCACATACAGCTCCTCCAGCTTAGTTATCATGAGAGTGATGTTGAAATGTATCTGTGCTCGTTCCCGGGCGGCTTTTCCCAGCTGGTGACGCAGGGATTCATGACGGAGCAGCTGAAGAATTGCCCGGGACAATAATTCCGGATTGTCGGGCGGGATCAGGATCCCGCTGCGTCCATCAACAATCAATTCCGGGCTTCCCCCGACATCAGTCGCAATGATGGCTCTGCCTGAAGCCATTCCTTCCAGAATGGCATTCGACAGGCTCTCTGTCCGTGATGAGGACACATGTACATCAATGATTGAAAGTAGTTCAGGAATATCATCCCGTTCACCTGTGAATATAACAGAGTCTTCTATTTGCAATCTCTCGGCAAGCTGTTCTAATTCGTGACGCATCCCCGCATCACGACCGATAATCAGAAATAGCGTCTCCGGGCAGGTGCGCAGTACGGCAACAGCAGCCTTCAAGAATGTATCGATGCCTTTACAGGCATGTAAATTGGCAAGGACCCCGACCACATATTTTTTTTCACGAACTTTGTGCTGCTGCAGAAACTTTTCCTTATTCAAGGCCGCCGTCGTATATTTCCCGAGTTCAATGCCGTTCTGGATCGTAAGTATCTTACGGGCATTGAGAAATCGCTCTTGCGCAAGACATTGCTCTCTCGTCTTTTGCGAGTTAGCCAGCACTTTTGCGGCAAGCGCATTTGAAAGAAAGAGCAGCCAGCGGTAGTGCGGTTTGAGTGACGAGACGTCAACGAGTTCCCTCCTGCCGGTAATGATGATAGGAACGCCGGCGAATCTGGCAGCCAGCGCGGCGTAAATATTGGCCCAGAAGAGGTAGCTTTGCACAATGTCGGGCTTTTCGCGGCGTATGTGCCCGGTCAACTGTCGAAGAAACGTTATCAGTTCAACGTACGAGCCGGCATGATATTTTCCTGTCAAGCCGGAGAATTCCAGCCGGGTCACAGGCACGTTCAGGGCCTGAATGTCTTCACGCAGTTTGCCGTCGCGCGAAAATGCCGTTACCCGCAGCTCGAAGCGCTCTCGGTTCAGCCGGCGTAATGTTTCGACAAATTGCCGTTCGGTTCCTCCGATATCGAGGGTACCCAGGACAAAAAGAATTTTAATTTTTTGCATATGAAGCGCGTGAGAGCTAGAGGATTTTGTACACGTGAACGTCGGCATTGGAATAGACCAGCTCAAATGCTTCTTGCTGTCGCTCAACGAAATCGGCCACCTGCGCTGTATCTAATGTGCCGATGATAAAATATGCAGCTTCTATTTTGCGTAAAAAATCCCAAAGCTCTGCATCGCTGTGAACGTCATGGGAATACGAGGCTTTTCTCCCGGTAAACAGGGCCAGAACACGAGGTTTGCGAAAGAAAAACACATCATTTTGGTCCGTATGCGCCTTGATATACGCAAAAAGCTCGACATTTTCTTTTTTAGCAACTCCCTCGCGTATCGGGCCGTAATCCATTGTGGAATACTGAGCCGCATAGACAGCGAACGCGGCAACAAGGAGCGCGGCAAGACTCCATTTGGCCGCACGGGGTGTGCCCAGGGAATGATGGAGATACTGAATCGCCCAAGATATATAGAAGACATAGAGGGGAAGGAGCGGAATTACATAGCGCATCTGGCCGAAAGGAAAAATAATAATGGCTGCGATATAGAAAACGCTAAAAATTTCCAGAATTCCCAGCGTTTTTTTCACGCGTATTCCATACGCAAAGCAAGCTGCTATCGTTGTTACGGTGAACAGAACGTGGCGGGCGGAATGGCTGTAGCCGTTATTCCAGAACAGGGAAAGACGTTTCGTGTATAAGACTGCATTCTGAAGACTGCTTTGAAGATTAATCTGCATGAATTGATCGATATAGCTTCGATCGCTGTGAAAAAAGAGCGCTTGCAAGACGATCAAGATACCTGTAATAAGCGAAGTTGTCACGGCAAAAGCAGAGATTCGACGTCTTTGGATCACGTCGCAGACAAGAAGACTCACAAGCAAAATAAGCCCCAGACTCCTTGTGCCATACGCTGAATAGATGGTCAAGCCAAGACACAGTGTGGAGATCTTGCGAGGCGCACGGGTGCTTTGATAGGTCTTCTGGATCAGGAAAAGACCAAGATACACGAAACACAGAAAAGGAATATCCGAGAGAATTTCATCTTTCATCTCCCAGAAATAGGGATGAAAAGCGAGGAGGCTCAGTGCTGTGATGAGATATGGAAAAGATAATTCATCTCGAAAAGTGAGATATACACACCACAATGCAAGAAGAAAAAAAAGTATGACAGAATATTTCATGGGGGTCAGGTTGAAGCCGAAGACGTAATAGCTTGGTACTAATATCAGAGGGAAGACCGGAGGAAAGGTTTCAGGCCCCAGGGTTGCGTAGCAGGGATTATAGATATAACCGGTTTGGTGATAGGCACGTCCTTCGACAAGATTTTTGGCGTGATGGATATATTGACTGAAGTCACCTCCCCAGGGATGCCCTGCTCTCAGGGTCGATCCGTACACGATGCCGACAAGCACCATGATGGCCAGCACACACGATTTTGCTCTAGGTGATGTGGTTGATATAGACATATTACTGTTGTGAAACAGGGGCTGAAAGTTTTTTGTATAATAAAGACAATAAGATCGCTGTTGTGAGTGCATATACGACGGATGTCGCTGCCGCAATGCCGATATGCCCCCACAATTTCATGAAACACCAGTTACAGAAGATATTGAATCCCACACTGAGAGCTGAAACATACATCAAGATTGTGTTCTTTTGTAACGCATTGTAGACCCTGGCTGTCAGAATTCCTGTCGCCTGAAACGGCAGCCCCAGACTATACGCAATCCAGGCTCCTGAAGTCGAAAGTGTCGATATTTCGGAGAACTCCCCGCGCTGGAAAATCACCTGGATCGCAGATCGGCCTCCCAAAAGAATTGAAACGCTCAACGGTAGCAATATCCACCAGATCCGTTTCAGGGTAAGAAGAAACGTATGCCGCAGGCCCTGCATATCGTTATCGGCAGCCTGCTTTGCAAAGAACGGCAGCACAGCCGTCGAGAGCACCATGATGAAAAGTTGATTCACAAGGCTGTGCAGTCTGGATGCATAGTTTAATGCCGCAATACTTCCGGGTGCAAGAGTGGAGGCCATCATTTGATCGATCACGAGATTAATATGTCCAAACGAGGCGCCTATGAGCAGCGGAAGCATCAGAAAAACGCCTCGTTTCAGGTCAGCGTTCGACCAGGCAAGCAGAGCTGTATTTCGGGGAAACAAGCGCGTGAATGCAAGAGTGAGCATGACGATCGTCTGCAGCAGCAGGCCCAGCACAAGCCCCCACATCAGGGCAATAACGCCCTGCTCGTGAAAATACATAAGATAGATGAGTGACAGCACACCGTTTAGAAAAGGCAGCAGGGATGGCAAAGCAAAATGTTTATGGATATGAAAGACGCAGAGAGCGATCTCATTGAGAAGAGTCAGGATGACGAGAATCGTTGAAATGCTAAGGAGCGATGAAGTGAATTCTTGTTGGGCAGCGGTAAATCCTTTCCCGAGCAGCGAAGCTACCGCCCGGCTCCCGATCCCTAAAAAGGCTGTCAGAACGAGAACCAGCAGCAGGGTCCCGAGGCTGAACGTGATAAAGACGGAAAAAGCGTATGCCTCACCTCGCTCTTTCGAGATTTTGATGACGTGGGGAATAAGTGTCGCGTGCAGTGCGCTGACGAGGATGCCTGTAATTAACAACATCGGAGTCAAAGAAATAAAGTACGCGTCAAGCCAGGCCGACGTTCCGTAATATCGCGCAATGAGGAGGGATTTGACAAAACTTGCCGAATTGGCGAGCAGGGTCCCTGCGGCAAGCACTAAGCCCGCTTTTTGAATTCGCTGAACGTTTTGCAGAAAAGATGCCTTTTCCATCATCATACACACTTGAGCGGCATCGCCTGACAACTAATGTTTTTTCAAGACAAGGCGGATCATATATTCGCCTTGTTGAATTCCATTGTCAAGAGAGAGATCGCGCGTAGCATCCAGATTGAACACACTGCGGGCGGTCGGCGTATCATGATCGCCCATGATCTGCAGATAATTCCCTGACGCCGAAGCGTTCCTTACTCTGACGTACACGTGTATGGCACGTTTGCCGTGCAACAGTGATATGTCGATCGGGATCTCGTTCCAGGCCGGCTCGTGGGGGATCGAATGCGTCAGGGGTTGAATGAGCTCTTTGTTGACATAAATATCGGTGATGCAGTCGCCGGGGACCCCGCGATTCATCAGAATCTGCAGGACGGCTTCATCATAAGAGGCAACATCATCGGGCAGGCAAAGAGTTTTTTTGATTCGTGTGTCTTCAGAGGCCAGATAGCTCCGCCAGTCAGCGGAGCCGTCGTCATGGCCTAACACAAGAACACGACGATCTGGTGAGCGCTGCAGGACATCGGCAGCATCACAAGATGCTGGAGAAGCTGCTCTTTGCATTTCAAGATCGCTGGCATAATCGAGATGATGCTGATACAAAAATTTTGAAAACTCATGAATCGCCTTCGGCGTGTCAGGCAAAAATCGCTTCAGGGTTTCATAGTCAGGATACCGCTCCCAGATGAGGTCAAAAATTGGGGACGTACTCTCCGGAGAGCGGCGGAGAAAGGACTGAATCAACTCTAGCGCGTGAGCCGGATCGTGCGGGTAGAGCCAGCTGGCGACGACTCCGCGCAAAAAGAGACTTCCGGGATATTTTTGTAGGGCGTATAAAAAATATTGCTGCGCTGGACACGCTTCAGGAGGCAGTGTGAAACAGTTGTGCTGTTCATCTTCAAGTCGCCCTAATTCGTAATAATTCCACGGATCTCCAGGATTCAGCATGATCGCCTGCCTGATCGAGGCTGCCGCGTGCTGCATCATGCGCTGCGATTCCTCAAGAGAGCTTTGTTCCGCGGAAAGCTGATGAAGAGCTGTTGCGAGTGTCTGGTGGTATTGAGGGTTGTGCGGGTCGAAACGTACTGCGCGGCGCAGTGTGTGAAGCGCGCGTTGAGCATGACTTGTTGAAATCCTGGAAAATTGCTGATGGTACAGCAGTGCGATCACGGGCGGGACTGCGCGTGCGATATAGGACAGTAGCAGTATCCCGAAAAGCCCCAGAATGAGAGCATAACGTGTCGGCGATATGATGAAATCCCGTTTTTTCATTTCGGCGTTCGGCGATGAGAGTGGGCGGATACGGAACTGAGAGCCGCAATGACTGTGAACGAGAACGCATTGGATGGGAGGTGTAAATTAAAGTCAATAAAACTATGCAGCAAAAGACAGCTCAGTCCGCTCAGGCCTCCGATCGTGAAAATAATTGCCCATCTCGCCTGACGTTGCATCCAGGCCCGTATAGTGCTGTGAAGAAAGAGCGCAAGGATGCAGAGCACAAGGAATGCGCCTATGGCTCCTGTTTCAGTCAGTAACTGCAGGTAATCGTTTTCAGCATGGTCGATGCGTAAATCCGACGGAAAACTCTGGCTCTGAGGATAGATATGCGGAAACGATCCCAGCCCGGTTCCAAAAATCGGAGACGCCCGGAACATGGAAAACGTGTCGTTCCAGATTTTGCGCCGAAGTTGAAAGGAGAAGTCTGAGTCAAGGTCAGCCAAGGTCTGTAAACGTGACGAGATCGATCCATGCCCCAGCAGAATTGCCGCGACAAAGGCCGTCAGCAGGACAAGCAGGATAAGAGGGGCGCGTTTTCGGATTATGCGCCGGCTGTAGGCCAATGCCGTAAAAAAGAGCATTCCTGCGGCGAAACTCAGCAGACCTCCACGAGAACCACTGAGCAGGAGCGCACCGATCGTCAGCGCCGACAGAAATCCGATCAGCACCACTTTCATAAATTTTTCACTCAGAAAACGGAAACGCTTTTTTGCAGTCATCTGGCGGCGCTCCTCAAGCTGGAACACTAAGAGACTCAAGAGAAGCGGGATCGCCAGTTCCAGATACCCGGCAAAATGATTCTTATTCACGAAGCTTCCTGACAGTCCGAAGCTGTGCGTGTGGTGATGCAGGAAAATCTGCTGTCCACCTGACAAATAGTCCAAAAGGCCGTAAAAGGCTTCAACAACGCCGACAGCCGCGATCGTGTACATCAGTCGTTTTATTTGACGAGGAGAGCGGAGGTTATTCACGATCAGGAAAAATACACCTGTATAAGCCATGAGCGTATGGAATCCTGTTTCCGTTGCATGCCGGGACATTGACACTGTGAGAGCATGTGGAACTTCTACCTGAATTGCTGACGCCGCATCGGCATAGAAGTGATATGCCGCCGGCGAGACGAAACGCAGCAACGCTGTCGGGAGCGGAATCATCTGGAAGACAACAAGCGCGCAAAAAGCAAGCAGCGGCAGAAGAAAAGACGGCACGATCAGGCGAAGACGATAATGAGCTGCATTAGTTCCAGGCGTAAGCAACACACGCCGTCGCTGTGAGAACATTTTTGCCAGCCACACGAGCATCATCAATCCTACGGTAATTTCCATGAGGAAAACTGAACCGTCAAGCACTCCTCCGAAAGCCAAAGGCATATAGATCAACAGCATGATGATGCCGGCCTCGATCGTCTTATCATACATTAAGTTATCCGCTCTGTCGCTGGTATTGGTGGTTTCCTCATAGAGAGGCCGTCTGGGCGTGCACGGGGAAGACAAGAGTGCGCCCGGCGTTTTGGTCTTGTGCAAGCCAGGACCATGACGCTGTGCGGCCTGAATGTCAAGGAAAAACAGCGTACTGAATGCTTTTTGACGGAACTGCCGGTGTCTCCCTGACGAAGACCGCTTTGTGGGGATTTTTCCCGGGAAGGAGAAACAAAAGATGTTTTGCACTTGACATAATTTGTCTCTTACAGCAAAAGTGTGCTGATTCGGTGACGCTTTCGGGCAGGGTGTTGCAGATTGGGATTTGAATATTGCATGCCCGATGTAAAGCACAAGAGGAGTTATGAGTACATTCGTATTGACCTTTCCGGGACAAGGCTCACAAGCCGTAGGTATGGGTAAAAATCTGGCCGAGACCTTTCCTGTTGCCAGACAACTGTTTCATGAAGCTGATGAGGCCCTGGGTTTTCGCCTGTCAACGCTCTGCTTTGAAGGCCCTGAAAAAGACTTGCAGTTGACTGCGAACACGCAGCCTGCCATTCTCACCGTCAGCATTGCCGCTTTAAGAGTTTTGCAGGAACGGATCGAGCTGGATGTCGCTGCTGTTGCCGGACACAGTCTGGGAGAGTATTCCGCGTTAGTCTGTGCCGACGCGCTCGATTTTGCCGATGCCGTGCGTATCGTTCGAAAACGTGGTGAGTTCATGCAGGATGCGGTGCCTCCTGGTGTCGGCACGATGGCCGCGATTATAGGTTTGGACCAGCATACAGTTGCAGAACTCTGCACGCAAAGCAGCCGCGCCGGGAACCTTGTAGAATTAGCGAACATCAATTCTCCCGGACAGTATGTTGTTTCCGGACATGTGGATGCCGTTACTAATGTTGTTGAACTGGCAAAGGAAGCCGGTGCCAGGCGGGCGCTGCTATTGCCGGTTAGTGCGCCGTTCCATTGCGAACTGATGAAACCGGCTGCAAATCGGCTGGAACAGGTTTTGAATGAGGTGACGTTCAACGATCTGAAGGTGCCTCTCGTCAATAACGCTGATGCGGCAATCCTGACAAAGGGCGATGAACTGCGCACGTCGTTGCTGCGGCAGATGTATCGATCGGTGCAGTGGGTTCGTTCGATCGAGAGATTACTTCAGGACGGCGCTGACACATTTATTGAAGTCGGCCCTGGAAAAGTTCTGAGCGCTTTGCTGAGACGCATCGAGAAAAAGGCTGTTGCTTTGAATGTTTGTGATGTGAACACACTGGAGCAGACTGTTGAGCGTATAAAAGGATAAGGCATGATGGAATTTGAAGGGAAGACGGCTCTAATCACTGGGGCCGTTCGAGGTATTGGCCGGGCTGTGGCGCTGAATTTGGCGCACGCTGGAGCCGATATTGCCGCAGTCTATCAAAAAAATCAGGAAAAAGCCGCTGAACTCGTGAACGAGATCGAGGCACTCGGCCGAAGATGTTTGTCGCTGCAGGCAAACGTGGCGGTCGAAGACGAGGTGGACGCCGCAGTGAACGCCACGCTGGAGACATTCGGGCGGATCGATATCTTGATCAATAACGCTGGCATCACCAGAGATACCTTGATTCTGCGTATGAAGGGTGGGGACTGGCGGGACGTCATTGATGTCAACCTTTCCGGTATGTTCTATTGTGTGAAGGCCGTCACCAAACCCATGTTCAAACAGCGTAGAGGGAAGATCGTGTTTATCAGCTCGATTATTGCTGCAACGGGCAACGCGGGCCAGGCTAATTATGCGGCATCGAAAGCCGGGACGATCGGTCTGATGAAATCCGTTGCAAAAGAATTTGCCGGCAGAGGCATTCAGGTCAATGCCGTGGCTCCCGGATTTATCGACACTGATATGACAAGCAGCTTGCAGGAAGATCTTCGAAAGCACTACATGGAACAGATCCCTCTGAAGCGCTTTGGAACGGCAGATGACGTCGCCGAGACCGTACGATTTTTAGTCTCGGAGAAGGCCGACTATATCACTGGCCAGCTTATCCACGTAAATGGTGGATTGTATATGTAGCATGAGTTGTACGATCGTGGAACAGTAACCCCATAAGAAGAAGGAGAATATCATGGCAGATCTGGATAGAATTAAAGCCATTGTTGCAGAACAGTTAGGCGTGGATGAATCTGAAGTGACCGAAGAGGCATCGTTTGTTGATGATCTCGGCGCGGATTCGCTGGATACGGTAGAACTCGTGATGGCCCTGGAAGAAGAATTCGGTATTGAAATTCCCGATGAAGACGCAGAAAAAATCAGTACTGTGAAAGATGCTGTCACATACATCGCGGAGCACGAATAAGAAAGAAGTTCGACGGCTTTCTCTCAAGAGAATGAGCCCGGCGCAGGAGCGCCTGGACAACTCCAGCATCCTGCGTTGCCTAGGCGCGAGTCGCTTTCAACATGCCCCGGTAATCTGAGACTATGCGAGAAACACAACAGCACGAAAAGCAATCCTGGTGGCAGCGGATCATTCGTAAAAAGTCCAGATCTGGAGCCCTGGAGCGCGGGCTGATCGCTCGTCTTCGGCCTGAAGACTATGAGGAGTTGTATCACAATCTGGGCTATCGTTTCCAGCACAACGCCTTGCTTCGCCAGGCACTGACCCATCGTTCGTTCATGAACGAGTTCAGCCATCCTGAAATTGAGGACAATGAACGTTTTGAATTCTTCGGGGATTCGATCCTGGGTTTTGTGATTTGTGACTTTCTCTTTCGCACCTATCCTCACCTTCATGAGGGTGAGCTCTCGAAAATCAAATCGCATATTGTCAGTGAGCCCTTTCTGGCCGAGATTGCCAGAGACCTCGATTTAGGCTCGTTTCTTTTGCTTGGCAAAGGAGAAGCTGCGAGCGGCGGACATGAGAAAAATTCACTGATGTCCGATTGTTACGAAGCAGTCGTGGCAGCTGTTTATCTTGACGGCGGGATCGAGCCTGCGCGAGATTTTCTTCTGCGCTGTTTTCGGGAGCGTGTGATCAATTTGATTGAGAACCAGGATATTCTTGATCACAAATCGCTCTTGCAGGAGCGCGCGCAGGCGATGTTCGGCTCCACCCCGCGTTACAGGCTTCAGCACACTTGTGGTCCGGCACATAATAAAACGTACGAGATTCAGGTACTGCTCAATAAGGAGGTCTTCAGCTCCGGTAAGGGAAAAAACAAGAAAGAAGCCGAACAAGCTGCTGCCAAAGCCGCTCTGGCAAAGCTCAACATCCATAAGCAAGAATGAGAGTGACGTGTTTCGGCGCTTCAGTGTTGCTGCGTTTCATTGATTGTCCTCTGCATTCGCTTTTCTCCAAAACGCCTGACACTCAAACGCTCAAACATCTGAACTATGCGTGTTGCGTTTATTCATGACTGGTTGAACGGTATGCGAGGTGGCGAGCGCTGTCTTGAAGCCCTCTGTGAACTCTATCCCAAAGCAGATCTTTATAGCTTGTTTTATGAACCAGGCACACTGTCTCCTACCATCGAATCGATGTGTATCCAGACCAGTTTCATACAAAAACTACCTGGCGTTTTCAAGAAATATCGTCATTATCTTCCGCTTTTTCCAGTGGCGATCGAGCAATTTGACTTGCGGAACTATGAGCTGGTCGTGAGCCTGAGCCATTGTGTCGCCAACGGCGTGATTACGCGCCCTCAATGCTGTCATATCGGCTATACATTTACTCCGATGCGCTATGCCTGGGATTTGTATCAGGACTACTTCGGCGGAGACCGGGCAACAGGCGTTGTGCGCTGGGTTATTCCCTATTTTATGAATTACCTGCGTATCTGGGATACGGCAGCGAGCAAGCGGGTAGATCATTTTATTGCCATCTCGAACTATATTAAGCAGCGCATTAACAAACACTATCGCCGCCCGGCGGACGTGATCTATCCCCCGGTCGATACCGACTTTTACACGCCTTCCTCCGAGGACGCTCCCGGAGAATTTTACCTGATCGTCTCAGCGTTTGCGCCCTACAAAAAGATCGATCTCGCGATTGAAGCCTTTAACCGCCTGGGATATGCGCTGAAAATTATTGGTCGGGGACAAGAGGCCAAACGGCTGCAATCACTTGCTCGCCCGAATATCGAATTGCTTGGAGCATTATCGGATGAAGACGTTCGCGATCATTATCGCCGCTGTAAGGCGCTCATTTTCCCCGGAGAAGAAGATTTCGGCATTGTTCCGGCAGAGGCGCAGGCCTGCGGCCGTCCGGTCATCGCGTTTGCCAGAGGCGGCGCAACGGAGACAACGGTGGAAAAAGACACGGCTGTGTGGTTCCACGAGCAAAGCGTCGACGCGATCGCGGCAGCCGTCAAGGAGTTTGAATCCCGCGATTTTTCCCCAACACGAATCCGCAACAACGCCGTCCGCTTTGCCAAATCCCGTTTTCAACAGGAAATGTACTCCTGTATCGAAGAAAAATTGAGCAGAAGCCGACAAATCCCTTGACATTTTCTTCTTGAGTCCCGATTCTTTTTTTAGACATGTTCTTGTTAGAAGTCTGAACATTACAGCCGCATTCCCCAGCTCGCGTGACACTGTGTGTTCTTGTATTCGAGGGACGGCTATGGACAGGAGGTCTTTTTGATGGCGCGAACACGGCTGGCTCCTCAAGTCTTCAAAGTTCCGATCGATAAAATTCGAGCCGGGTATTACTCTGACAAATATTTCCTGCGAGTCAGTCAAATCCTCCGAAAGGAACAGCATAATCCTCGCGTCCTCTATCAGTTCTTTGTGAGAAAACCGGCTGTCGTCGTGGGCCTTGATGAAGTTCTTGCCATTTTACAATATTGTACTGGCTATTACGCTGATGAACAAAAGGCGAAGCTTTTGTATCGGGAGCTTCGGGAAACACAATACAAGCTGTATTCGGCCTCACCCGGAGGAAATGAAGAGGACGTCCTGCAGTTGAGCGCGTCCCGCCATAGCCTTCGACAGCAGCTCAACAGCCTATGGGTGAACTGCCGGGATCAGGTTCTTGTCAAAGCCCTTTATGACGGAGATCGAGTCGACCCCTGGGAACCTTTTCTGACGATTGAAGGCCCTCAGCAATATTTTGCGTATCTCGAAACCATCTTGTTGGGAACAATCGCCCGTCCGACAGCCACAGCCACGGCTACGGCAAAAGTCGTACACGCTGCTCGTGGAAAACCGATCCTCTTTTTCCCGGCCCGTTTCGATCATTTTTGGGTGCAGGCCACGGACGGATATGCTGCCATGAAAGCCGGCGCCTTTGGAGTAAGTACCGATGCGAATGCTTATTATTGGGGGGCTGAGGGGCTGGGAACCATTCCCCATGCCTTGATCGGGGCCTATGGTGGTTCAACCAGTGAAGCCTGTCTGGCTTTCGATCGTTGCATCGACGGTAATGTCAACCGGATTGCCCTGGTGGATTGGGAGAACGATTGTATCGGAACGACCCTCAAGGTGGTAAAAGCGTACGCTGCCGCTTATTGCGGCAGCGAGGCCGTTGAGAATTGGCCGAAAGTCATCGGACCGGGAAAGAATAAGTTATGGGGAGTACGTTTTGATACAGGCAAAACATTACGTGACAAATCGATTGTGCCGCAGGATCAATTGAGTTTAGGAGTCTGCCCGGAACTCGTGTACCGCGCTCGACAGGAGTTTGATAAGCATGGAATGCGGGAATTGAAGATCATGGTCTCTGGAGGATTTGACGCCAAACGCATTGAGATGTTTGAAAAGCTTGCCCTGCCTGTCGATTCCTATGGTGTCGGGTCCAGTCTTTTTCAGGAAAAAATCGATGTGACGGCTGATGTGGTGAAAGTCAACGGAAGACATTGTGCCAAATTCGGGCGTAAAGCCGGGAATTTCGACCGCTTGGAGTATGTAGAGCCATGAAAAGGGAGGAGAACACGCGCCTTGGGGCAGCGGCGGTGCTCCCGTGAAGATGCAACGCAAATACACAACACGCTCCTGCACTGCACATGCAGGAGCGTTGAGAGAGAGCAGCGTGTCTCTAGTGTGTGACAGGCTGATTATTCAGCAGCCAACTTTGCCTGTGCTGCGGCCAGCCGGGCGACCGGTACACGGTAGGGCGAACAACTCACATAATTCAGTCCCAGATTGTGGCAAATCGCGATCGATTTGGGCTCACCGCCGTGCTCGCCGCAAATACCGATTTTCAAATCCGGACGGGCCGCGCGGCCATCTTCAACCGCGATCTGCATGATTCGCTTGACGCCGACCGGTTCGATCGACACAAACGGATCTTCCGGCCAGATGCCTTTCGCAACATATTCCTGCAGGAATTTTCCAGAGTCGTCACGACTGATCCCCATAGTAAACTGGGTCAAATCGTTGGTCCCGAATGAGAAGAACTGCGCATGCTCGGCAACTTCACTGGCGGTCAAAGCAGCACGCGGCACTTCGATCATCGTTCCGACAGTGTAATCTAGTTCCACACATTCCCTTTCAATGATCTCATCAGCGATTTTCACAACACGCTCTCTCAGGTAGGCCAGCTCTTTGGCTGTTCCGACAAGCGGGATCATCACTTCCGGACGAGCATCGACGTTTTGTTTTTTGAGCTCGACAGCAGCTTCGAAAATGGCCTGAACCTGCATATCGTAAATTTCCGGGAACGTGACAGCCAAACGGCAGCCACGATGACCGAGCATCGGGTTGAATTCGTGCAGGGCATTCACATCGGCCAGCAGGTCTTCTTTCTCTTTCAGCGCCCGATAGAGTGTATCGATTTCAGCAAGGCTGCCCGCTTTGGTCATGCTCATTTTCAGTTCGGCCATTTCTGCGTTGATATGTTGAACGCTCGGCAGGAACTCGTGCAGCGGCGGATCCAATAAACGGATCGTGACCGGTAAGCCCTGCATCACTTCGAGAATGCCTTTAAAATCGCTGCGTTGCATCGGGAGAAGTTCCGACAGGGCGGTTTTGCGCAGGTCTTCATCGTCAGCCATAATCATGCGGCGCACGATCGGGATACGATCTTCGGCAAAAAACATATGTTCGGTACGACAAAGGCCGATGCCTTTGGCGCCGAAATCCCTGGCAATACTTGCATCTCTGGGGGTATCGGCGTTGGTCCAGACGCCCAGGGTTTTAATTTCATCGGCCCATGTCATCAATGTTTCAAAATTTCCACTGATTTCAGGTTTGATCAGTGGAGCACGACCGACGATCACCTCGCCTTTTGATCCGTCCAGGGTGATGTAGTCTCCATGTTTTACTTTCACGCTTCCGACGGTGAAGACTCCGGCGGCTTCGTTAATGCGGATGGCCCCACAGCCGACGATGCAACATTTCCCCATACCGCGCGCAACAACGGCTGCATGTGATGTCATACCGCCGATCGCGGTCAAAATCCCTTGAGCAGCATGCATTCCGCCGACATCCTCCGGAGTGGTTTCCGGACGCACCAGAATTACTTTTTCACCGTGTTCAGCAGCTTTTTCAGCTTCTTCCGGGGTAAAAACGACTTTTCCGACCGCTGCACCCGGGGAAGCAGGCAGTCCTTTTGCGAGCACGTCCACTTTGGCTTTTGGATCGATCATCGGATGTAACAGTTGATCTAACTGAGCTGGTTCAACGCGCTGAACAGCCGTTTCTTTCGAGATCATGCCTTCTTCCACCATTTCTACGGCAATACGGATTGCAGCAGCAGCGGTCCGTTTTCCGGTACGGGTCTGCAGCATGTAGAGCGTACCTTCCTGGATAGTAAACTCGATATCCTGCATATCGCGGTAATGGCCTTCCAGTTTTTTGTAAATTCCTTCTAATTGATCGTACACTGCCGGCATCACATTCTTCAGTTCAACGATTTCCGAGGGAGTGCGAATTCCGGCGACAACATCCTCACCTTGAGCGTTGATCAGGTATTCGCCGAAGAATTTTTTCTCGCCAGTTGCCGGGTCGCGGGTAAAGGCCACACCGGTTCCCGATCCGCCGCCCATATTGCCGTAAACCATAGTTTGTACGTTGACAGCAGTGCCCCAGTTATCAGGAATATTATTGATTTGGCGGTATTTGATGGCGCGGGTGTTGTTCCACGATCCAAAAACGGCGTTAATGGCGTGTTTCAGCTGTTCAAGGGGTTCTTCTGGAAAAGGCGCACCAGTTTTTTTTGTAATCAGTGCTTTGAAATCTTCGACCACAGCTTTCAGGTCGTCGACATCCAGTTCAGTATCCAGGTCTACGCCTTTGGCTTTTTTGCGTTTTTGCAGGAGTTCTTCAAATTCGGCATGTTCCAGTTCCAGGACGACATCGCCAAACATCGTCAGAAAACGACGGTAACTATCATAGGCAAAACGAGGGTTTCCGGTTTTTTTCGCAATCGCTTCCGCCGTCGCATCATTCATTCCCAGGTTGAGCACCGTGTCCATCATACCAGGCATTGAGACACGGGCACCGGAACGCACCGACACCAGCAAGGGATTCTCACTGCCGAACTTCGCCCCCATTGCCGTTTCCAGCTTTTTGACGTTCTCCAGCACCTGATCCCACATTCCTTCAGGGTAAGCCCCATTCAGTTTCTGATACTCAATGCAAGCTTCCGTGGTAATTGAAAAGCCCGGAGGAACCGGAATTCCCAGATTGGCCATTTCTGCAAGATTCGAGCCTTTTCCTCCTAAAAGGTTCTTCATTTCCGCTTTACCTTCGGTCTGATCTGCTCCAAAGAAGTATACCCATTTTGTAGACATGTGCTAACCTCCTGATATAGTGTTATCTCCTGTGTGTTCACATGGAAGATACAGACGACTGACTGTATTTCCTTAAATAATGAGAACAAGAATGCGATCGTTGAGTTTCATAAGCCCATCTAACCCAGCAAAGGCAATTCATAATCTTTGTCAAATAAAATCTAGCGGAAGTGTAAGAAGTGCTGAAATCCAGGAAGACTTTTCATTTGACAAGAATTGGTGATTGAGGATTGACTGCATTGATGAAGGCTGGATGCATGTGTACGGCAATCCAACAATCCCGAAAAAGCTTATGCCGGACAAACAATGGACGATTCTGGAGATTCTCCGGTGGACAACGGATTTTTTTAGGCAGAAAGGCGTGGACAGTCCCCGTTTAACAGCAGAAGTCTTGCTGGCGCATGTCCTCGAACAGGAGCGAATTTACCTCTATGTCCATTTCGATCAGCCGCTCGCGTATGAGGAGCGGGAACGCTATAAAGTGCTGATTCGGCGCTGCGCGAACGGTGAGCCGACACAATATCTGACCGGTGTTCAGGAGTTCTGGTCGCTGACGTTTGAGGTCACACCAGCCGTACTCGTGCCTCGTCCGGAAACCGAGCATCTGGTAGAAGCTGCTCTTACATGTGCTGTAAGCGAAGCGCAGCCCAAAATCCTCGATATCGGTACTGGCTGCGGCGTGATCGCAATCTGCCTGAAACATGAACTTCCAGGAGCTGAAGTGTTTGCCGGTGATATCTCCGAAGATGCCTTGAACGTGGCTATGCAGAATGCGGAGCGGTTGTTGAACGACGGAAACAGTATCTCATTTCGTCAGGGAGATCTTTTCACGCCATTCTCAGGTATGCGTTTTGATCTGCTTATCTCAAACCCTCCCTACATTTCTACCCGGCAGTATGAGGCATTAGAGCGGAAAATCAGAGATTATGAGCCGGCGTGTGCGCTTCATGCCGGGGAAGAGGGGCTGGATATCTACCGCCGTCTGATCGCGAACGCAGCTGATTACCTTAAGCCTGAAGGCTGCGTCCTGCTAGAAATTGGTCAGGGGCAGAAAGATGCGGTCGTTGAATTGTTTGACGCAGAGCGCTTCAGTATCCGAAAAATTATCAACGATTACGCAGGCATCGAACGCGTGATTATCGCCGGGCTGTAAAGGATTCTGGCAGAAATGTCGTGATTGTGAGTCTGCGCACATTTGAATGACGAAGAGAGTCACAAAAACCGCCGCTGCTTTCTGCTGGAGTTAATACTGCGTTGCGTGAATCTTCATACGGATTCTTTCTATGAAATCAGCTTCCTCACACCATACGGTCTTAATCGTCGATGACAGTCCGGCCAATCTCAGCATGTTGACCGGTTCGCTGAAGGAATTCGGCTATAAGACGCCGATTGCCCGGAATGGTGAGACTGCTGTTGTGCGGGCACAGTTGAAGCAGCCGGATATTATTTTGCTGGATATCGTTATGCCGGGGATTGACGGCTTTGAAACCTGTCGCCGTCTGAAAATGAATGAAGCGACCAAAGCCATTCCGGTTATCTTTATGACGGCACGTACAGGAACTCAGGATAAATTGAAGGGCTTTGAAGTGGGCGGCGTGGATTATGTCACCAAACCCTTTCAGCAAGAAGAGGTCCTGGCGCGCGTCGCAACGCATTTACGAATTCGGAAGCTGGAGCAAAGTCTGAGAGAGCAAAGCGCGAAACTCGGAGAAGCCAATCAGGAAATTCATCTGCTGAACGAACAGCTTCGGGCAGAGAACGTTCGAGTGAGCGAGTGCTTGAAAGAATCTGAATCCAAGTATCAGACCCTGGTTGAGGAGTTGAGCGACGGCTATTTTGTTCTTGAGGATGACGTGATTGTGTTTGCGAACCAGGCTTTTGCCCGCATGCATGGCTATTCACAGGAAGAAGTGCTTGGGAAGAATTTTTTTCTTTTTGTCGATCCGGAAAGCCGGGAAGACGTCACCGGGATTTACCGGAACGCCCGTCAGAACATGCCGAAGTCAGCCCTGCTGGAATATCAGCGCCTCACAAAAGACGGACAGAGCTTATCGACAGAGATGACAGCCAAGACCACCAGTTACGAGCGGAAAATCGTCAGTATCGGACTGTGCCGTGACATCACGGAGCGCCTTGAGATGGCGCATCGCATTCGTGACGCGGAACGCATGGCCTATATCGGCCGCATCACGACATCGCTTTCTCACGAAATTCGCAATCCGCTGTCAGCGATTAAGATGAATTTACGCATTCTGCAAACAGCTCGCAAGTTTAGCGATAGTGATTGGCGGCACATTGACATTGCCGTGAATGAAGTTACGCGGCTTGAAGAAATTTTGGACGAATTGTTGGACTTTGCCAAGCCTCTTCGGCTCACCATGGGAAAGTGTGCCGTGAATGACGTATTGCGCGAATGCCTCGACCTGCTTTCTGTGAAATTCGAACAGAAATCTTTGCGTGTCGTGCAGAGTTTTGCGGCAGATATTCCAACGATCTATGCTGATCAAAAGAAGCTTGCTCAAGCCTTTTTGAATCTGTTACTGAATGCGTTTGAGGCTTCCGGGCAGAACGGACGGATCTGGGTAAAAAGTGCCTATTACACGGATCAGAATGAGCCCAGGGTGGACCTTGTTGTTGAAGATGACGGCTCAGGCCTTCCCCAGGATCGGGCACAAGACATTTTTAAGCCGTTTGTTACGACCAAGGAGGACGGGACAGGTTTGGGGCTGACCAATACACTTCGAATCCTCGATGCCCACGGTGGATGGCTCAAGGCCGCCAACCGGAAACCGCAGGGAGCGTCATTTCACGTGTATCTCCCGGTTTAAGCTGCTTATGGCTGCGATATTAATCATTGATGATGAATGCTCGATCCGTGAAACGCTCGAAATTTTTTTGACAAAGAAAGGGCATCAGGTGTATCAAGCGCCCAACGGCAGCGAGGGGCTTGCTCTTTTCAGTCGTTATAAACCCGACATCGTGATTCTTGACATCCGTCTCCCGGATTTGAACGGTGTGGAAGTACTTAAACGTATTCAGCAAGACCAATCTCAGGCAAAGGTGATCATGGTCACATCGTTCCAGGACATGCAGACCGCGATTCAGACGATGCAGCAGGGAGCCTACGATTACCTGAGGAAGCCTGTGGATATTGATGATATGGAACGTGTGATCGATCAGGCTTTACAGGTGCTGGAAATTGAGCAAGACGTTCATCTGCTGGAAGACATCGATGGCACGGAGAACCTGGAGGCGATCATCGGCAAAAGCGAAAAGATGCTTGAAGTGTTTAAAACGATCGGCTTGTTGAGCCAGCACCGCGCACCGGTACTCATTCAGGGAGAGACCGGAACTGGGAAAGAACTTACAGCTCGGATGATCCACCGCAATAGCCCCTATCACAGCGAACCCTTTGTCACTTTCGATTGTTCTTCTGTTGTCGAAACCCTTCTGGAAAGCGAGCTGTTCGGTCATGAAAAAGGGGCATTTAGCGGAGCAAGCCGGACCACCAGAGGAAAAATTGAGACAGCCGGGAAAGGGACGCTTTTTCTCGACGAAGTCGGCGAACTGCCGCCGGGCCTTCAGAAGAAACTTCTGGGCTTTCTCCAACGGCGTGAGTTTATGCGGGTTGGCGGAAACCATGCCTTGCGCGCGCGTTGCCGGGTAATTACCGCCACAAATCGTGACCTGTCGATGATGGTCCAGCAGCGCAGATTTCGAGAAGACCTTTATTATCGTCTCAAGGTGGTGACCTTAGAGATCCCTCCGCTGCGCGAGCGGTCGTCGGATATCCCTTTACTGCTAACCCATTTTTTACACAAGATTAATCTGGAACTCGGCACCAGTGTCGTCAAATGGCAGGATGGTGTGATGAACCGCTTGATGACTCATCCCTGGCCGGGAAATGTTAGAGAGTTTGAAAATACGCTCGTGGAAGCAGTCGTACGAGCGAGGGGAAAAGTCATTCTCGTAAAAGAGTTGGAGAAGATTCTGGCGCTACGCGATGGAGCGTGTGCTCATAAAGGAAGAGCCTTATCACTTTCTGCAATGGAAAAAAAGCATATTGAAATCGTTCTTGCCGAAGTCGGCTGGAATAAAACTGAAGCCTCCCGCCAATTGGGAATTACCGTCCCTACTCTTCGCAGTAAAATTCGAAAATACGGCATTGTACCGCCGGATTCTTCCGATTAGTCTTCGTCTTCATTTTCTTCGTATGAGAAAATTTCAATCGGACGAGGCAAGTCTAAGACCTTCCGCATCACACTCGGCGGAATATAGCTGGCCGCTACCATCAGGGTGGGGTCTACACCTTCTTGCTTCAGGTAATCATGACCAAAAGCATAGAGTTTGTCAATGTCACTGCTCTTCATAGATGACGTAATTTCCAGCAGAATATGCTCTCCGTTGCGAATTACCACGTCCACCTGCCGCCCGCCATAAAAGCCTTCTCGCACGGTCAGGCCGTCCATATCCCTCACAATCCGTCGAATCGTCTGCCGAAATGTTGATTCCGTCTGTAACCCCCAACGGGAACCCAGCCTGGCAAACTGGTCATACATACTGCTTTGAAGATTTTTTATCGAGTCCGCCAGGGACGCCACAGCCTGTTCTGTACGTTCCTGGGCCTGAGCTAACTGCTCGACCCGCTGTTCTGTGCGTTTCTGGGCCTGAGCCAACTGATGGACGGTGAGTTTCAGAGCGCTGAAATCCTGATGAGGAATCACGAAACGTTCTTCCAGCAATTCGGTAAAATGCCACATGGGGGTACGTAATTCCTGCGGAAATTCGTCCATGACTTTCGATAACAGAGTCGTCGTCACCATTCTCTCCTCCTCACTTGACGTATTCGTGTGTACATAATATTTACGATAGTCTGCGGGAGACATCTTGTCAAGGGAAAACAAGAGAGAACCTTATCGTGGGATGGAGTCTGCTTTCTAGATGGCAGCGATGCCAACGATGGTATAATGCTTGCATAAATTTCCTTAGGATTGCCTGGCGGCTGGTCCGGTTGAGAGAGCTTTTGTGAACGAATATGATGGTATAGATGTGATATGAGTCCGACTTATTGGGAAAACAGTATTCAACGAAAAATCGGTTTCAGTCTCGTGGCGATTATTAGTGGCGTTCTGCTGATTTTCGGCCTCTACCGTTATTTTGCGATTGAAGCCGAGTCCACACGCGAAATCGACGAGCTTGCCACCATGTCTATTGAACGCCTTGCAGAGCATTTGATCATCCCTTTATGGGATCTCAATCACGACTTGATTGAAAAAACGCTGCTGGCTTACATGATGGATAAAAGGATTTATGCGATTGTCGTCAAAGATGAAACCGATCATATTTTTGAGGCGAAAAAACGAGATGCCGAATGGCAGATTGTCGAGACGGGAACGGCGATTACCGGGGATTTTATCGGGAGAAAAAAAGAGATTCTCAGTGAGGGTGAAAGGCTGGGATACGTGGAAATTTATATCACTCAGCAGTTTATGATCGCTGAGCTTCGACAAGAGGTTGTCAAGACGATGCTGACAATTGTGATCATGGATCTTGCTGTCTTGACGCTCGTCTGGTTTGTTACCCTGAGTATCACCCGCCCGGTAGCGAAAATCGTCGAGATTGCCAATGCCGTGACAGGGGGAGATTTCAGCCATCAGATCGATATTTACCAACACGATGAAATCGGGCGGCTGGCAGATGCATTTCGGCATATGCGCGGCATGATCGGCCGCGTCTTAGAAGAGATGGACACGCTGATCAACGCGATACAAGAGGGGCGGCTCGATGTGCGGGGAAAGGCTGAGGACTTTGCCGGGGACTGGCAGGAACTGATCATTGGAGTGAACAATGTGATCGATGCCTTTGTCGGGCCGATTAATGTCACAGCCACGTCTCTCGAACGTCTTTCAAAAGGCGAGGTTCCGGATCGAATCGACGAGAAATATAAAGGAGGGTTCAATCAGATCAGGAATAACCTGAATCAACTGATTGAAAAAATCGATACTGCTGCTGAACTCGCCAAAGCCAAAGAGCGCGCTGAAGCCGCGAATCAGGCGAAAAGTGAATTCCTTTCCAGCATGAGCCATGAACTTCGCACGCCGTTGAACGGGATCCTGGGCTACACGCAGATTCTTTTACGAGACAAGCAGCTCGCCGTGTCGCAACGCGATGCGCTAAATATTATTCATCAAAGCGGAAATCATCTGCTGACCCTTATTGAGGACATCCTGGACTTTTCAAAAGTCGAAGCCGGGAAGTTGGAGATGCTGCCGACAACATTTCATTTTCCGACCTTTCTCGAGGGAATTGTCGGCCTTGTCCGTCTTAAGGCCGAAGAAAAAAATATTCTGTTCGAGTATAATCCCATTACTCCGATGGCAGCCGGAATTCGAGCGGATAAAAAGCGTTTACGGCAGGTGCTGATCAATCTCCTGGATAATAGTGTCAAGTTTACGCATGAAGGGAAGGTGTCATTACGAGTGACGACCCGTAATTCATCTTCAGGCAGACGTGTCTCGCCTCTGAGTCAGCCAGAAGAGCTGGTGCATGTTCGCTTTGATATACGCGATACGGGCGTGGGCATGACCGGGGACGAGCTGGAAAAAGTTTTCCTGCCCTTTGAGCAAGCCGGTGACAGTCGAAGCCGTGTACAGGGGACTGGTCTGGGACTCGCCGTGACCAGACGTCTCGTGGAGCTTATGGGGAGTCACATTCACGTCAGGAGTGTCCCGGGAAAAGGGAGCGCTTTTTGGTTTGAAGTCACATTCCCCTCTGTAGCCCTTGAACGAGTCGTCCCCCAGAATTTCGAACCAAGAATTAGCGGCTACACCGGGCCGACCCTCAAGGTGCTTATTGCCGAGGATGACGGATCGAACCGCTCGATGCTTCATAATTTCCTGGCACCGCTTGGCTTTGAGATCGTTCTGGCACACGATGGTCGGGAAGAGCTTGAGAAGGCTCGAGCATTGCAACCTGATCTCATTTTGACGGATATCGTCATGCCGGAGATCAATGGCTTTGAGACTGTAAGGCACATTCGCCAACTGCCTGAATTACAAGATGTTCCCATTGTTGCAATTTCAGCAAATGTCTTTGAACGTGATAAACAAAAAATTCTGGCAGCGGGTTGCGACGCGTTTGTGGCAAAACCTATCGAGGCTCGTCAGCTCCTGGACGTGCTGGAGAAGTGTTTGAATATTGAATGGCTTTACGAAGAAGCAAGTGACACACAGACCCGCTCAGCAGGCAGTCGCAATATGGCCCCGCCTCCAAAGCCGGAACTGGACAAATTGCATGAATTGACAATGGGGGGCGACATGGATGAAGTCCTGGCGTATGCCGCCCGCCTTGAGGGTCTGGATTGGAAATATCATCCTTTTGCCGATCGGATTCGTGCGCTTGCAAAAGATTTTGAGGATGAACAAATTCTGCAGCTTGCCGCGCACTATCGATTGAAGACCAATTGACAGGAAAGATTTTTTCCCCCTGAAAAATTCTTTCTCCTCCTGTGGAAAGTTTTTTCTCTGTCTTCCCTACTATTGTGCTGTGATCCGGATATGGCATTATGCTTGCAAAGCATTTTTGATGGGGAGTCACACTCTTCGCAGCGTTGGTTCAGACAGAAAGGAAAAGGGAGGTGATGAGCGTTGAATCATCGGTTTTATCGGTATTCTCCCAGAGAAACGCCGATACTATCGTGAGATGGTGAGGACAGGCTGAATCCTTCGCGTAGACCTGGTTGATCGTGTATATGGAGACAGTTTTCCAGGAAGATTGTCTCATAACTATTGTATCTTGGAGGAACACGAATAATGCAAAAAAAATCACGCATTCTGCATGTATTGATGTGTACAGCAATGTTGTTACTCACTGGGTTTCAGGCTTTTGCAGACGATGTCACGATTAATATCGCGTTGGCCAATAATCCACTTTCTCAGGCGCTTGCCAAAATCGCTCAGGAGAAGTATGCTCCTGAAGGCGTCACATTGAATATTTCCGTTCTGCCAGAAAACGATTTGCGCCAAAAGATGACCACCGAAGCATCGACAGGCGGAACAACATATGATATGTTCTATATTGGTCCGTATGAAGCTGCCAACTGGGCTCGTTACGGGTGGTTGGAAGATCTTGAACCGTACTTCGATGCGTTGTCTCCGGAAAAACTTGAATGGTACGATCGCGATGATCTGATTCAAGGTATGGTGGGTTCGCTTTCGCTTGACGGCGCTGCCTATGCGCTGCCTTTCTATGGAGAAGCCTCGTTCATTATGTATAACAAAGAGCTGTTCGAAGCAAAAGGCTTGACGATGCCGGAACAACCGTCGTGGAATGAGATTTATGAGCTGGCAAAGAACATTCACGACCCTGAAAACGGGATTGTCGGCATGACGATGCGCGGTGCGCCCGGCTGGGGAATGAGCGGTGCACCGTTTGTGACGATCGTTAATGCCTTTGGCGGTCGTTTTTACGACATGGACTGGAACGCCACCGTTGATACTCCTGAACAGCGGGCAGCGTGGGAAATGTACAAAAAGATTCTGCGTGAAGCAGGACAAGAGGATATTCTCTCTTATACCTACAATGAATGTATTGCCCTGATGCAATCCGGAAACTGCGGAATTTATTATGACGCGACGTCGATCGCTCCGCCGCTGGAAGCTGAGGGATCTGCGGTAAAGGGGAAAGTCGGATATGTGATGCCGCCGCACGAAAAAATGAAAACCAATACCTCCTGGTTGTGGAACTGGGCCATGGGAATCAATCCCAAAACTACGCCGGAGAAGAAACAAGCTGTTTTTGATTTCATGCTGTGGGCGACGTCAAAAGAGTTCATCAAAATGACGATCGAACTCGACCCAACCGGAGCCAGCACCCCTCCGGCCTCTCGCGCTTCCACGTATAAGCTGCCGGTCTATGCAAAGGCTCCCTATGCTGATGCTACGCTGAAAACACTTGAATCAACCGATTTCACCAAACCGACCCTGGAACCGGTTCCGTATGTCGGCTTACAGTACATCGCGATTCCTGAGTTCGCTGATGCCGGCACCAAAATGACCGAATACCTGGCGGATTATGTGGTTGATAAAATCAGCCTGGATGAGGCAATCAGTAAAACCCAGGAAGTGTTTGAACAGGTCGCAGAAGACGGCGGATACAAATAGTCAATTTCTCTTCTCTGCAATCCTCGACACCCTTGCGGAGCCCTCAAGCTTCGCAGGGTGTCATGACGTTTTAAACAGGAGAAGGTTATGAAGAAAAAAAGTGACTGGGCATTCGTGCTTCCAGGGCTTATCTGGGTCGCTGTCGTGACGCAGATTCCATTTATCCTGACGCTGATTTTTTCTACCCTTAGATGGAATTTGGCACGTCCCGATCTTCCGGTAAAATTTTACTGGTTTAAAAATTTTTGGTATTTTCTCAGAATTCGTGATTGGTCCAGGATTCCTGAATTTTACTCCATTGTGTGGCAAACCCTGCTGATCACCGTCAGTGCCCTGGCCTTATGTACAGTTGTGGGTTTTCTCCTCTCTTTATTACTCGATCATGTGATTCCAGGGGTAAATATCGCCAGAACCCTGATACTCGGACCATTTTTTGTGATGTCCACTGCCAGCGGCGTGATCTGGAAAACAACGATTCTGAACACGACCTTCGGCTGGTACGGAGTCATTGCTAAAGCGCTTGGCATGACCCCGGTTGACGTGCTCAGTTACCATCCTGTTGCTGTGATTGTGGTCCTGTTTTCCTGGCGGTGGATGCCTTTTTTTGTGCTCGTGATTCTCGCCGGCTTGCAGAGTGTGCCAGGAGAGATTGTCGATAGCATGAAGGTGGACGGCGCAAATTGGTGGTATGCGACCTTTTCAGTGAAATTACCGATGATCCGCAAACATATCAGCGTTGCCATGATGTTGGGGCTTATTTTTATTGTCAAAGAATTTGGACTCATTTTAGTCACCACAGCCGGCGGACCGGGAACACGCTCTTATACGCTGCCGTATGCGGTTTTTATGCAGGTCTTCAATGCCTCAAACGTCGGTCGTGCCGGTGCATTAGCAGCCATCACAGTCATGCTGACACTGATCGGCATCAATATTTTGTATCAATCGATTGAAAAACGGAGTGCATTGTATGATTAAGGGAGGATGCCATGAGCGACACTCGTCCTGCTCGAGAGATTAATCGGGCCATAGAAAATAAACGCAAAATACGTACAGCGATTTTAACTGTTGTGATTTTTGCCGTAGCGATTGTGTATTTCTCTCCAGTGCTGTATATGTTCCTGTCGGCGTTTAAAACCGAGCACCAGGCAGTGAGCCCGGCAGTGTTCTTCTCCCCGACTCTTGAGACATTTCAGAAAGTATTAGGCGATGAGACGATGTTCCGTTTTTTAAGGAATTCTCTGCTGCAGGTGGTGGGCGGCACGCTTCTCTGTCTCCTGCTGGGAACTCCGGCAGCATTTGCCCTGATTTTTGGAAAATTTCGCCATGAAGGCACCAAGAATAAAATCTACCTTTGGTTTTTGACGACGATTCTTTTGCCGCCGGTTGCAGTGATTATTCCAGTCTATCTCACGTTCCAGCGCCTGAATCTTCTCGACAATCCTCTCGGGCTGCTGATTGTTTACGTGGGATTTCACGTGCCGATCGTGGTGTGGATGCTTCATTCTTTTTTTGCAGATATTCCCCTGGAAATTCTCGAAGCCGCTGATATTGACGGATGTTCACGCTTGCAGCAGCTTATGTTGATTACTGTGCCGCTCGTGAAAACGGGAATTATCGCCGCCGGACTGCTGGTCGCGGTCTTTATCTGGAATGAGTTTTTCCTGGCCTTTAACCTCACAGGCAACGAATCTGCTACGCTGCCGGTCTATATGGCGCGTTTCCGGGAACAGCAGGGTATGTTTGTGGCCCAGCTTTCGGCAGCATCTACTGTGGTCATTCTACCGGCCGTAATTTTAGGCTGGATCAGTCAAAAATCGTTGGTCAAAGGTTTGACAGCCGGCGGCGTGAAAGGATAAGACGCTGCTGCTGACGACTTTGAAAAGGGAGGGAGCGTTTTTTCTACGCCAGCGGATATGTTCACAGCTCATGTTGTTTACGAGACAGAGAAGTAGAGAACCGGAATAATGTATTGTGGTATTGGGAACAATTGTGCAGGACGCTGTTCCAGTACACGAAACGAAGGAGAGCTGAGCTTATGCAAAGGACAATGAAAGGGGCTGTTCTGCCGGGAAACAGTACTGTTGAGTTACGAGATTTCCCGGTTCCTCAGCCGGGACATGGAGAAGTCCTTATTAAAATGAAGTCGTCCACTATCTGTGGTTCGGATATTCGTGCAATTTATCACGAACATCTTGGTCAGGGACCGGAAGGCTATCAGTCAGGCTCTGTGGCAGGCCACGAACCCTGCGGACAGGTCATTGAGGCCGGCCCGGGATGTCGACGATTCAAACAAGGTGACCGGGTCATTGTCTACCACATTTCAGGCTGTGGGGTCTGTAATGACTGCCGCCGGGGATATATGATTTCTTGTACCAGTGAGTACCGTCGAGCCTACGGCTGGCAGCGGGACGGCGGAATGGCTGAATATCTCCTGGCAGAGGAAAAGGATCTGGTGCTTTTACCGGATGAATTGACTTATTCCGACGGCGCTCAAGTCGCTTGTGGTTTTGGTACGGTCTATGAAGGATTGGAAAAAATCAGCTTAGGGGGCAGCGACGCGGTCTTGATTACCGGACTTGGCCCAGTGGGACTCGCCGCCGGGATGCTGTGCAAGGCTATGGGAGCTACGAACATTTTTGGAATCGAGGCTCTGCACGAGCGGGTGAAAATTGCCACTGATCTCAAGATTTTCGACGCGGTCTTCAAAGCCGGTCCCGACAACGTTCAACAGGTCAAAGATGCGACCGGTGGACAGGGCGTGGAAAAAGCGGTCGATTGTTCAGCTCATCCTCAGGCGCGGCTGACCTGTATCCAAGCTGCGCGTAAATGGGGTAAAATCGTGTTTATCGGTGAAGGTGGAACCGTGTCTTTTCAGCCGTCTCCCGACATTATTCACGATCAAAAAACGATTTACGGTTCCTGGGTGACGAACATCTGGCGCATGGAAGAACTGGTCGAACGCCTGGTCCGCTGGGGCATTCATCCTGAAGATCTGATCACCCATCGTTTTTCGCTTGAAAACGCTGACAAAGCCTATGCCTTGATGGCAAGCGGAAAATGTGGAAAGGTGGCGGTCTGTTTTGATGAAGAACTGGCAGAGGATGCGTCACTCGTTGTCTAGCCACAAAACTACCCGACAGGAAACGTCGTGAGGCATAGTATATGAACACGTTACAGAACGATCTGCTTGCTGCGTTGAAAGACAGCCTGGCTGTGCCGGATTTTGACCGAAAGGCCCTCTCCAGCGCTATCGTCCATATTGGTGTCGGAAATTTTCATCGGGCCCACCAGGCGTATTACATGCAGCAGCTTATGGAAAGAACCGGGGACAGGTGTTGGGGGATTTACGGGGTCGGCGTGCTCGATCAGGATAAAACGCTTTCTGATGCCTTGAACGCGCAGGACTGTCTGTATACCCTGACTGAGAAGAGCGAGACTGACGTTGCAAAAGACAGGGTGATCGGAAGCCTGCTCTCCCATAGCATGCTGTCGGAAAATCGACGTGAAATCATCGAAAAAATCGCCCATCCCAAGACGAGCTTGCTCACCTTTACAGTGACCGAGGGTGGATATAATATCGACGATAGCAGCGGTGAATTTTTGCTGGAAACGCCGGCGATTCAGCACGATTTGAAGAATCCTTCAGAGGCCCGAACGTTCTACGGCCTGCTCTATGCAGCCCTGAAAAAGCGCCGGGCAGCAGGCATTGCTCCGCCGGATTTGCTTTCCTGCGATAATGTCGAGATGAATGGCTCGGTGTTGAAACAGGGACTCCTGGCCTATACGAAGCAGATTGATCCGGAGATGGCCGCTTGGATGGAAGAGCAAATCGCTTTTCCCAATGCGATGGTCGATAGAATCACACCGGTCACGTCAGCCGCGGACCGGGAGTACGTGAACGCACAGTATGGATATAGCGATGACTGTCCCGTGCCTTGCGAACCGTTTATCTTATGGGTGATCGAAGATACCTTCACGCAAAAACGCCCGGCCTTCGAACAATTGGACAATGTGTTTCTCGTCTCTGATGTCCGTCCCTATGAAAAAATGAAAATGCGGCTTTTGAATGCCGGCCATGTGTTGTTTGCGCACATGGCATTGATGGAAGGGCATGAGTTTGCGTGTGACTTTATGAACGCCGCGCCTTTTGATCCGGCGATCGAGACGATGATGCTGAAAGAGGCGTTACCCTGCGTGGGCGCGATTTCAGAGATGGATGTCATGGAATTTCTGAACAATACGATCGTTCGTTTCAAAAATCGGGCGATCAAAGATCAAACGTCACGTCTGGCGAATTTCACGTCGGAAAGAGCGCCGAAATTTACGCTGCCCAGCATTGTGGATAATATTGTCAGAGATGGAACAGTGTCTCCTCTCTTAACTCTGGGAACGGCCGGATGGTGTGATTACCTGTCAAAAAATGACGGCATCGTTGATAAAATGGCTTCAACGCTTGTGAAAACAGCCAAAAAAGCGGTAGAAGGAGAAAGCCGCGTGTTTGTGCAGGAATTAGAGACGATCTTTCCGCAGCTTCTTCGGCAGCACGAGCCGTTTCTTGCGCTCTTCGATCAAGCGCTCTCCGCGATACGGACTCAGGGACCGGCAGCAGCGATTACACAGTTTCTTAAAGAATATTACTGATCTGAAAACTCACGATATTTTCTTCCCCTCTCGTGAATGTTGTAGACATTCACGAGAGGGGGACGTTCAACACGCTAGCAGCTTGCCTTCCTGACCGCTGGTCTCCATTTCGCCTGGATTCGTCGTTGTGTCGCCGCAGTCATGAGATAAGGCACAACCGCACTCTTTCAGAGACTGAGCTGATAGAGTGCAACAGCGATAACTGCTGCAATAACCACTAGATACGCTGGAAGTTTCCAAAATGAGAGAAGCACCGCTACCCCCCCTCCTATCAGTCCTGGAGTCAGATTGTGAGCATCAATGTGCAGGATAGCAGGAAAAATTAAGGCTGCTAATGCCGCATACGGAATTCCTTCCAGCCATTCTCTGATATAATGATCTAAACGAACTCTGGAAAACACTAACGGCAAGACTCGTGCTAATGCCGTCACAACAGACATGCCGACCAGCAAGATAAACATTTCAGGTGATAACATCTCAAGTCCTCTTCAATAGCGGGAAAATCGCAGGTGATACGACTGTCGCCACAACGAGCGCCCATCCTTCCGGCAGAACCTGTCTGACAATGACATTCAGCATGACAGCCAGTATGACAACCGGAAGATATTTTTGCTTCTTCAGTAATGCAGGAACAAGTAACGCAATAAACATGGCATAGAGAGCAATATTCATTGCGCTTTTGAGACATGCAGGAATGAGTCCCGAGGCCTTCACCCCTGCGTATGTTCCCAAACACCAAGCCCCAAATGCGCAGAGTATAAGGCCGTAGATCGCCGTTTCAGTTCGCATCTCCGCATCTTCAGATAAGCTGATAATGGCAAATGTCTCATCAGTTAATCCGAGAAAACACATCGCCTTTTTCGGAACAGAAATATTTTCCAGGCAAGGGAGCAGTGAAAAGCCCATGATAAAATGTCGGGAATTGATAACAAGGGTCGCAAGCACGATTTGTACAATCGGTATGCCGTTCCCAAGCATGCCGATTGCCATAAACTGGCTTGCACCGGCAAAGACACTCAGCGACATCAGCACTGGAAAAAGAGGGGGAAAGTGATAGCTTTCTGCGACAACACCGAATGAAATCGCGATGGGGACATATCCAATCATAACAGGAAGAGACGCTTTGACGCCTTTTAAAAATACTCTTTTCTTGTCCATAGCTTTTGTTTAAAGATGTTCCTGCATTCGATCGTGTTGAAATGCCATGAGCTACGCAGCAGTTTAAACCCTTCTCTCCTTATCGATATATTGATCTTGCGACGTTAAACGCTAAGGCTATCAGGACAGCACCAATAATTCGTTTGAAGCAGACCAACCTGCCGTTCAACCAGACGAAGACCCTGTTTGACGAAAAGACAAAAGCCACAATGGCAAACCATAGCAAGGATTCCAGACAAAGCAGCAGCAGGATGACAATTGTATCCGAGAGCGGAGCATGCGGCTTGAGGACTTGAGGCAGCACCGAACTGAAATACACCATCGCTTTGGGATTCAGGAGGTTCGTGAAAAAACCTGTTGCAAAGGCATTGCCTGTCTCGGTTTGAACTGCCTGGGTCGGACTTTCACCCTGTGACAGTAAACTTTTGACACCAAGCCAGCCCAGATACAGGGCCCCCGCATACGCAAGAAGTCTTGACAGGACGGGGAGGGCCGACAGCACAAGCGACAACCCAAAGGCGCAAATCATGACATAGATGCCGATCGCCGTGGCAATCCCTGATGCAGCCAGTACTCCAGCTTTTCTGCCGTTCAGCACTGAAAGCCTGGTCGTCACGGCAAAGTCAGGCCCCGGCGAAATCAGTGCGACTGCATGAACAGACAGCACGATACGTAAAGAACTTATGTCCATAACTATTTCCTAACGTTGTTTCAGGCACAATGAGATGAAGCAGGTGCAGGTGACACTTCTGCATTCAAGACATGTTCAGCAGCTTTTTCAGCGTGAGTATCTCCTTGTGTCAAGAAACATATTGAGATCTTTTACAAAAGATGATTTATCCTTTCCATCAGTTGCCAAATTATGGTCGCTTGTTCGCGAGACGCATAGCGATTATTTTTCCAATATGGCTACTGTGCGTTTGGGCTGTTCTTGTAAAAACTTGACAGGACAGCCTGTCTGAGGGAAAAGGATCGCTATGATACTTTGCGTAGGACTTACTCCCGTATATCAAAGAACCTTGACGATCGAAGGATTTCAGATCGATCGCGTCAACCGAGTGAAGCCGGGGATTCTCGAAAGTAGTGCCGGCAAAGGCATCAATGTTGCCAGAACGATCAAAACGTTGGGGCATGATGCGCTGGTAACGGGTTTTCTCGGTGGCGATACGGGAAAATACGTTCAGAGCGCGCTTGCGGAAGAAGGGCTGAGAGCCGATTTCGTTCACGTCACGAATGCCACCAGGATTTGTACAACGATCATCGACCCTCAGCAGCAGACATATACCGAAATCGTCGAAGAAGGCCGTCCTGTTTCAGACAGTGAAATCGAGCAGATCTGTCAGCTATACGCTCAGCATCTTGCCGACTGCCGATTGGTCGCGATTGCCGGCTCGGCACCACAGCGGGTTCCACATGATATTTACGCTGATTTTATCCGTGCAGCCCACACCCTTCATAAACCGGTTCTTGTGGATACGCAGAAGAAGCTGCTGCTTCACAGCCTCGATGCCAGGCCTTTTCTCGTTAAAATTAATCGCGAAGAGCTTGGAGCGGCCTTTCAACAGCAGATCGATTCGACGGAAACGCTGTTTCACCTGATCGACAGGCTGCACGAGCGAGGCGTTGAATGCGTCCTGATCAGTCATGGCAAGGACGCGTTGCTGCTTTCATATGCCGGCAAGCGTTGGCGCATCTTTCCGCCTTCAATTCAAGCTGTCAACCCGATCGGATCGGGTGATGCTGTGCTGGGCGGGCTGGCCGTCGCGCTGTCCGAGGGCCAAGCCCCTGTTGAGGCCGCACGTCTCGGCACGGCCTGCGGCGCGGCAAATGCCCTCACACTCCTTCCCGGCTCCATCCGTCTTGAGGATGTGGCGCGCTTTAAAGGCGACGTTCACGCTGAGCTCTGCTCCTGAAATGCTGTAGGACGCTTCGCTCAGCTAAAAAGATTCTTTTTTCACTTGACAAATTTCTTTGAAGACTTATCTTAAAGTTAGTAATAAATAACTAACATTCATTTCTTCTGCAAAATGCCGGAACTGACAGCACGACAACAGGATATTATCACACAAGCGATTGTTTTGATTCATGAGGGCGGGATTCAACGCGTTACCATGAAAAACCTCTCAAAACGTCTGGGGATTTCAGAACCGGCAATCTACCGACATTTTGACAGTAAACGCGCGATTTTGCTCACCATGCTGCAGCAGTTCAGGGAGCGTTCCAGGCAGCATCTGCTTCAAGCAGCGGCAGCGGAAGTGTCGGGCATCGCACGCCTTGAAATGATTTTTCTGGAACATTCGGGGCAATTTGCGAAGAATCCGCACATGACCGGGGTGGTCTTTTCCGAAGAAGCGTTTCAGGACGATACGGCGCTGTCGGAAACCGTGTTCTCGGTGATGAGTTTCGCGCATGACAGCATCGTCGATATTATCGCTACGGCCCAGCAGAAGGGTGAAATTCGGGCTGATGTGCCGAAAGAGTATCTGGCCGTCGTCATTCTCGGGACCTTGCGCCTGATGGTCAAACGCTGGCGCTTGTCTCATTATGCCTTTGACCTGGACCAGGAGAGCCGGATGGCCTGGATGGCGTTAAAAACGCTTTTGACAAGTGCAGGATGAGATGCTGGTGCAAATTTTTATCAAAAATGTTAGTTAATAATAACTACGATATAAGATATCATTTATGAAGATACAAAGAAAAATTATTCATATTGATGACGCCCTCTGCAACGGCTGCGAGCAATGTATCCCAGCCTGTCCGGAGCAGGCGATTCAGATAGTGGAGACATCGGACGGCCCGAAAGCCAGGCTCGTGAAAGAATTGTATTGCGACGGTCTTGGAGCTTGTCTGGGGAACTGTCCGACCGGCGCGTTGACGATCGAAGAGCGTGAAGCAGAGGCCTATGATGACGAAGCCACAATGGAACGGATTAAGGAGCTGGCGCCGGACAGGCTGGCGGCTCATAAGCGGCATCTGGCTGAACATGCTGCTGAAATGACCCACAGCACAGCGGAAGCGCCGGCGTTTGTGTGTCCATCGCTAAGAATGCTGCAAATAGATCGCGAGGAGAGTGCGCATAGCGTTCCAGAGAATGCCAATGCGGTAGTGTTTCCGTCACAATTGCGGCAGTGGCCGGTACAGCTGCACCTGGTGCCCCCGTCGGCACCGTATTTTAAGAATGCTGCAGTCTGTATCGTGGCAGACTGCGTCCCGTTTGCCTATGCGAATTTTCATCAGGACTTTCTGAAAGGTGAAGATCGGGCTATTGCGGTCGGATGTCCAAAACTCGATGATACGCGGGCGTATCTGGAAAAGATCTCTCAGATCATCGTGCTGGGACGGCCCAAAAGCATCACAATCGTGAAAATGGAAGTGCCATGCTGCTCTGGATTGGTGCGGATTGTGGAACAAGCTCTCCGCATCACAGGAATCGATATACCCGTCAAGACTCTCACCATCAGCATTAAAGGTGAGAAAATGCCAACCACTGAACAGGGGTTCTGACAGGTCTGACGATTTGTCAGCATCAATTTTCTTAATTTGAAAGGAGTAGAAAAATGACAATGTTTTGTTATCAGTGCCAGGAAACCTTAGCGAATACCGGATGTCATAAAAAGGCAGGTATGTGCGGAAAGACGGCTGAAGTCGCCAAGCTTCAGGACCTGCTGCTCTTCGTGTTAAAAGGCATTGCCGTGTATGTCGAATACGGCAGAAGTGCAGGATTCAGAGCAGATGAAAAATTAGGGCAATTTGTGATGGAGAGCTTATTCACAACGATCACGAATGCCAACTTCGATGCTCTGCGCTTCGAAGCACTGATCCACGAAGCCCTGAGTATCCGTAATGAGGTCAAGAAGGCTGTTGAAGCCAAAGTCGGCGGCCCGGTCATAGCAGATGAGCTTCCGGAGGCGGCGACCTGGTTTGCAGAATCCGTCGACGCATTCTATGAAAAAGCCGTGCACGTGGGTGTTCTTTCCACCGAAAACGAAGACGTTCGGTCATTGCGCGAACTCTTGATCTATGGGCTGAAAGGGATGGCTGCGTACGGGAAACATGCTGCCGTGCTGGGGAAATATAAGCAGGAAGTCATCGATTTTTTCTTCAAAGCGCTGGCCGCGACTACTCACGAGACGCTGAGTCGCGATGAACTAGTCGCGCTTGTCCTCGAATGTGGCCAGAACGGTGTGGAAGCGATGGCGCTGCTGGATGCCGCCAATACTGAGGCCTACGGTCATCCTGAGCCGACCCGTGTTCATATCGGTGTGGGAAGCAAACCCGGAATTTTGATCAGCGGTCATGACCTGAAAGACATGGAAGAACTGCTGAAACAGACGGAAGGAAGCGGTGTCGACGTCTATACCCACAGTGAAATGCTGCCGGCCCACTACTATCCAGCCTTCAAAAAATACGAGCATTTTGTCGGCAATTACGGGAATGCCTGGTGGAAGCAGCAGAGCGAATTCGAGAGTTTCAACGGCCCGATTCTTTTCACGACCAACTGCATCGTGCCGCCAAGGGCTTCGTATAAGGATCGAATGTTCACCACTGGTGCTGCCGGCTTTGCCGGCTGCGCTCATATTCCTGATCCGGTTGACGGTGGCACAAAAGATTTTTCTGCTATTATCGACATGGCAAAGACCTGCCAGCCGCCGCAGGAAATCGAAAGCGGCACGATTGTCGGAGGTTTTGCACACGAAGCCGTGATGGCGGTAGCCGATAAAGTTGTGGAGGCTGTCAAATCCGGCGCAATCTCGCGTTTTGTTGTGATGGCCGGGTGCGATGGCCGCCAGAAAGGGCGCAAATATTTTAGCGATGTGGCGGAACAACTGCCACAGGATGCCGTGATTCTGACTGCCGGTTGTGCCAAGTATCGTTATAACAAGCTGGATCTCGGCGAAGTCGCCGGTCTTCCACGGGTGCTGGATGCCGGACAATGCAACGATTCCTATTCGCTGGCCGTGATCGCTCTGAAATTAAAGGAGGTCTTCGGCCTCGAAGACATTAACGAGCTGCCAATTTCCTACGACATTGCCTGGTATGAACAAAAGGCGGTCATCGTGTTGCTGGCATTGCTGTCTCTTGGGGTGAAACATATTCGGCTCGGGCCGACCCTGCCAGCCTTTCTGTCCCCCAATGTGGCCAGAGTTCTGGTCGAAAATTTTGATATTAAACCTATCGGGTCTGTCGAAGACGATGTTGCTGCCATTATGGCTGGAAACTGATTGTCCGAGTGCTGCCTTACGCAGATACTGCCCGTTCTCATACGGCTGTCACAGGGCTGAAGCTGACAGCTGATGAGCTTCCTGGATCGTGTCGCTCCCCTGGCATAGCCCGTCCGCCGTTCTGCTCCTTCCCAAGTGGGAGCAGAACGGCAGGCGACCCGTCAGATCTCCCGCAGCGGCTGCCTGTGACCGCAGGAACCGTGCACAATTGTTTTCTCTCCAAAGACTTTTCTTGACAGGCAATTTCCCTGCTGCGATAGTATACTATCGGTAGATCTTGAGAATGAAGAGACCGAATCGGTCTTTCGGCCATCTATGTCGCAGCGTTATGGTGAACGGCTATGTCGAAACTTGGCAAAACAGCGCTCAAACAGCAGCTTGCACAGCGCTCAAAAGCGCAGTTACTTGATGAAATCGTTGAATTATTCGAAAAATTCAGCGTGGTGCGCGACTATTATCAAGCGCAGTTCAATCCGCTTGACCGTGAGCAACTTCTTGAGAAATATAAAGCTGTGATTCATCAGGAATTTTTTCCGGAGCGTGGAACTGGCAAAGCCCGGCGTTCGGTGGCGCAAAAAGCGATCAGCGACTACAAAAAAGTGGTGGGCGATCCGCTCGGCGTCGCAGACTTATTGCTCTATGTCGTCGAAACAGGCGTACAATTTACCAATGCGTATGGCGACATGGATGAGCCGTTTTATACGAGTATGGAACGTATCTATCATCAGGCAATTCAACATCTTGTCAAACATGGCATACAAGAGCGTTTTGAGCTGCGCTGTCACAGCATTCTGACTCAGACTCGGCATGTCGGCTGGGGCTTTTACGATACCATGTCTGAGATTTTCTACGGATCCTTCGAGAGATGAGTTCAAGACGACGAGTAGCTGCTGCGGTGATCCTTCAGAACAGACAGGTGCTCATTACCCAGCGTCATCCCGATGATGAGATGGGAGGGAAATGGGAATTTCCCGGCGGAACAATTGAAGCCGGCGAAAGCCCTGAAACATGTCTGCAGAGAGAATTACGTGAAGAACTTGGGCTTGACGTAGCGATCCACGAGCAGATGGCTGTCGTGCATCATCGTTACCCTGAATGGGAGATCGAACTGCTGGCCTGGCGCTGCTCGATCCGTTCCGGTACAGTACGCTTGTACGTTCATCAGGACTGTCGCTGGGTTGCACCTGAGGAACTGGAACTGTTCGATTTCCTGGAGGCTGATAAGCCGATTATCGCCATCTTAGAAAAAATCCCTGGTATGGAGTTTTGGGCATGTCATGAAAAAGATCCTGTGGAAAAAAACTTGCCTGAATACCCGTGTCCCGGAACCCTGTGAAGACTGACAAAATCGAAGCCCGCTCATAAACCTTGAGGCCTGAAAGGAGCAGAAGATTATTATGCTTGCCAACAACAGGATTGAAAAAGTCCTTATTTCAGAAGAGATGATCCAGACACGGGTCAGAGTATTAGGTGCACTGATCTCGAAAGATTATGCCGGCCTGGACCTCGTGTTCGTGAGTATCTTAAAAGGCGGAGTTTACTTCCTGACGGATCTGACCCGCAACATGACTATTCCGCATGTCATTGACTTTATGGTTGTCTCAAGCTATGGCGATTCGCAGGAAACTTCCGGGATCGTCCGGATGGTCAAAGATCTGAAGGAGGACATCCGAAACCGTCATGTCATTGTGGTTGAGGACATTATCGATACCGGGCTTACGATCGACTATCTTTTAAAATATCTGCAATCCCGTACTCCGGCGAGTCTTGAAGTCTGCTCATTTTTAAGCAAGCCTTCGCGACGGCGCATAGACGTTCCGATAAAATATCTGGGCTATGAGATAGAAGATAAGTATGCGGTTGGCTATGGTTTGGATTATAAACAGCAATATCGTCATCTGCCCTTTATCTGTGCCTTTCAACCTGAATAATTAAGATGACAGCAGCCCAGGCGGCAGGGGTACTGCGCACGAAAGTGAAGAGTGAGGTGACGCTCTGGAGGCGCGGGCAGAGAGATTGCGGGGGAGGTCTCAGGACGCTTCCTCTGTATCAGGGACTTTTTGAGTTGACAGAATCGTAGTTTTCGGAAATATTTCTTTGAAATCTTCCATTATCTCGACATCATGCGATTCTCAAGATTTCAGGGGGGCCTCAAATTCAAATGACAGTGCAGACACAACGCGGGATGACGTTGCTCGAAGTGCTGGTGGCGATGGCGATTTTCGGCTTACTGCTCGGAGTCATCACAGTCATGATGCAGCAAAGCAGCGAGTTGGAACAGAATTCGAAGCAGCTTCTTCATGCACAACTCAAGGCAAATGAGCGGATAGAAAGCATGCGGGCACTTCCGTTTGATGAGCTCTGGAATTCTCCGGACCCCGTTGTGTTTGAAGACGCGGTTGAGCTTGTGATAACAGACTTTCATGACAGCCCGTCCTTGAAAAAAATTGTGGCGAGCGTGCGCTGGAAGACTTTGCAGGGGCACGAGCGGATATACCGTCTGGAAACCTTGCGATCACGTTTTCGTCCGCTGTATATCAAACAGATGAATGAACTCTCCCTGAACCCTGCAAAAGGAGAATGAGATGAGACATGCGGTGTCTCGGCGTGTGCGCGGACAGCAGGGAATGACCTTGCTGGAAGTGCTTGTCACACTCGGCGTGATGACAATATTCATGGCAGGCACGTTACAGTTCTATTCGACGAACTATCGTATTCTCAGTGCCGGAGATGCCATGCTTGATCTGACTCACGACGCGCATACGATCATGTCAAGGCTTGCTGAAGATATTCGGCGGACCGAGCTGTTCCTGCCGGATTTTTCCAGCAAAAGCGGCCGGACAGTGGTTGCTGCGATGCGTATGGCTCCGAGAACAGCTGCAGATCTCAATGGTGTCGTCGTGGTATATTCTCTCAGCGACGGGAAGCCGGCTCATTTGTTTCGTACAGTCATGAAAGGCTCGCAGGAACGTTCCCTTGAGCTTGCTCCATCTGTGACATCTTTACAGCTCTATACCGATGCAACGCAGCTGATCAGAGTCGAGCTTGCGCTGGAAAAAACCGTTTCCGGGCAGAAAAAAACCTTTGAGGTTTCATCAGCGTACGCCATGAGATTTTAAGAGAGGAGTGTGTATGCGAAAACACGAACGAGGAAGCGCTTTATTGCTCGTGATCATGATCGTGACCGTATTTTTGGCACTGCTGGCCTTTATGCTCGATCGGGGAACAAGCCTGTTTCAGAGTATCCATCACAGTTCTCAAGAAGAAGTAGCCTTGAATCTGGCCGAAGCCGGTCTTGACTTTGCCGTGCATAAGATCATGACGTCCAAAGGTGATTTTAGCGGTGAGGAGGACGTTGTCCTGAGTACCGGACGTTTTGCGACGACGATAACGCGACTCAACTCTTCCGGCACAATCGAAATTTACTCTCGGGGAATGAGCGCAAGTCCGCAGCAGCACGATGCAGTTCAGCGCACCTTAAGAATGCTTATTTCGTTTGATAAGGAAAGCCCGGAAGCCGTTCCTGTCATGTATTCCCGTGAAGAACTGTTGTAAACAGGATAGCTTGTCTCTGATCGCGCCGGCATCGACGATGGGTCCCTGCGAATCGGCCGCATGATCATCCCCATGTTTTCCTGAAAAATTCCGATCTCTCTTCAAGACTGCTTCAAAGGAGCACATACAGCATGTCCTCGTGCTGCGCAGCGTTATTGCGCCAAATTGTATATCGGGGCAGCGCGTTTCGAAGATCGGCTCCGTCTGCAAGGGACGTTACTGTGAATGGAGCATGTTTCCCTCGAACGGCTGTTTCTTGCGAAAATCCGGCAGAAAGTCTGGTCGCTGATTTCGGGACTCTGCCGGATACTGTACGAAGAGGTGCTGGAAACCAAGTTCCTGTGTATGATCGTAGACGCGCTGAAATTCTTCGGCTGTGAGACGTTGATCCATACCCGGTTCCTGACAGGGCCGGACCGGATGATACTGTGACATGAGACTAATGGGCAATTCTTTTCCGAATTCAATGAACAACATATCGAGAGCGTCAAGAGAGTTTTGAATATGACCGGGCAGAATCAAATGTCTCTGTAACACTCCTCTTCCAGCGATAGCTCCGTCATGCCCTGGAAGAAAAACGTCAAGGAATCCTTTTTGCCGAAGCATTTCTGCAATCGCATCCAGGGCGGTCGAAGGATAGTTGGAACAGTGGGACAAGCGTTCGCCCAGATGCGTATCGGCATATTTAAAGTCCGGCAGATAGATATCCGCGAACGGTTCCAGCTCTTGCAGAATCTCCCGCCGCTCGTAGCCGGACATATTGTAAATCGCAGGAATCTCGATCCGGCGTCCACGTAACTCCTGGATTATTTCAACCGTTTTAGGGAGAACATGTGTCGGTGTCACAAAATTAACATTATGGATTTGCGAAGTGAAGGTCAGTTCTTCCAGTCGATCGACAACGTCCATGACGTTCATGTTCTGACCGAGATGTTCGCGGGAAATTTGATGGTTTTGGCAGAAATCACATTGTAAGTGGCAGCCGCTGAAAAAGACGGTTCCGGAACCGTATTGTCCTGAAATCGGAGGCTCTTCCCCAAAATGCGCTCCGATTGAAGCGATCCGCAGTTGGGCGCATTCGCCGCAATAACCGAGTTCTCCCTGCAGACGATCGACTCCGCACAGATGCGGACAGAGATCACACGCACGATAATGAGAGACACTATCCATCACAGTCATGACGTCGCCATGTTCCAGCATCCAGGACAGAGCGTATGCCCGAACATGGCGACGTCAGCAATTAAGCCTTGACAATTTTAAGGCATCCGTAGCAAAAATTTCCAGAATGTCAATCAATATTCCCCTAAATTCTGACGATTTTTTCATGACAATACCCTGATTCGCAGAGCGACGCCGCCACATCAGGAGCTGTATTTGTCTTATGAAGGTCATTCATGCTAAAGAATAAACTTGCTCTCTTCGGCGCGTCGATCGTCTTGTTCTTGCTGCTGACAGCTATTTTTGCGCCGCTGCTGGCGCCATACGACCCATGTGAACAGCATATCATGCAGGGGCTGGAAAGCCCGAGCCGGGCACATCTGTTTGGGCTGGATAAACTTGGTCGCGATGTCTTGAGTCGAGTGATTTACGGTTCCAGAATTTCTCTCTGGGTCGGAATCACGACCGTCAGCGCGTCAATGATCGTTGGTGTCATCGTCGGCTCGATTTCCGGATTTTATGGAGGGTTTATTGATGATCTTTTTATGCGGCTGGTGGATATTTTGATGGCTTTTCCCGGCATCTTACTGGCGATAGCGATGGTCGCGGTTCTGGGCCCCGGGCTGAATCATGTGATCCTGGCGCTGTGTCTGATCAGCTGGGTCGGTTATGCTCGTCTGACTCGAGGACAAATTCTCTCGTTACGTGAATTGGAATATGTTACCGCAGCCCATGCGATCGGTGCGGCCCCGCCGCGCATTATCGTACGCCATCTCCTGCCGAATCTGATGGCGCCGTTGATTGTCGAAGCCAGCTTTGGCATGGCCGGAGCCATTCTGGCAGAGGCAAGTTTGAGTTTTTTGGGGCTGGGATCCCAGCCGCCGACACCGAGCTGGGGTTCAATGCTTAACGAAGGCCGGCACTTCCTGCTGCTGGCATCTCATCTGACGACGTTTCCCGGGCTGGCGATTATGGTGGTGATTCTCGGCTTTAACTTTCTGGGAGACGGCTTGCGGGATTATTTTGATGTAAGACGCCTGTAGCTATGCAGGTTCTGGATTTGAACTTTGCAATCGCCCTGTCGTACACGGCCTGCATACTGTCGTGAAGACGTTTTCTGCAGTATCACGAGCCGCATTTCGTTCACCAGAGTGACCTCTGAAGCCTGTTGCTGAGGGGTCGTCGCCGTTCCAAATGTTCAAACGCATGCTGTTTGAATGACGATCTGGTGAAAATCTTCATGCACTCATTCACTCATTCCACCAGATCGTCATTGCGCAAGCGGATGCTACTGTGCTTCCGTTACAGGACTTTGTTGAGCGGAAGACCGTCGGGAAAAATTCTGCTTGACAGGACAGTTGCTCTTTCATAGGTTAAGAGCGCTGAAACGAGGTCGCTCAAGATTCAGAGGAACATTACACAGCTGAACACAACCGAGAGAGAATGTATGCATATACTCGGAATCGATACATCGACAATGACCGGTAGCATTGCAGTGATAAGCAACGATCGCCTGCTGGCCGAATACAGCGTTAACACGAAAACGACCCATGCGGAACGCCTGATACCCAGTATCGATGTCGTGCTTCGCGCGGCTTCGTTGACGGTCTGGGACCTTGACGGCATTGCCGTCTCTTCCGGACCGGGGTCGTTTACTGGTTTGCGTATTGGCATGACAACAGCCAGGAGCCTTGCGTACAGTATACAAAAACCGCTTGTCGGGGTGTCGTCACTCGATGCCCTGGCCGCTCAATATCTGTACTGTTCACTTTTGGTATGCCCTGTTCTCGATGCCCGTAAAAAAGAAGTGTATTCAGCCCTGTATCGGAACACAGGGAGTCGGGTGCAACGCCTGTCAGGGTATCGCGCGATCGCTCCCGAACTGCTCGTGAAAGATATTCAGGAGCCGGTGCTCTTCCTCGGAGATGGTGTTGTGCCCTATGGCGACCGCTTACAATCGCTTCTGGGAGAAATGGCCCTTTTCGCCGATCCGGCCCATCTGTTGCCGAGAGCAAGCCTTGTTGCCGCGCTTGGCCGTGAGCGTCTTGTCGCAGGGGATATAGATGACTATTTTTCTCTGACCCCGACGTATATCCGAAAATCCGATGCGGAAATACATTGGGACAATGCTCACAGCCCCCGAAAACAGCCCAGGCCTGCCAGCAGCAGTATGGAATAGAAAAGCCTTATGCATCTTCCTGATATATCCGTACGTGTCTCCAGAAAGATGGGCCTTGCCGTTCTTGCTGGAATTCTCCTGATCGCTATTTTTCCCAATATCGATATCGAATTTCTGGCCTGGATAGCGTTTGTGCCTCTTTTTCTCGCAGTCCAGGAAGAGAGTCTGAAAAACAGTTTCTGGCTGGGATGGTTTGCCGGCCTTGTGTACGGGCTGGGCAGCCTGTACTGGGTGACGATTACTATGATGTCCTTTGGGGGCCTCTCCTGGGGACTCAGTGTCTGTTTGCTTGGCTTCCTGGCAGCGTATCTCGCCTTATATATGGGAAGCTTTACCATGCTGCTGCGCGCATTGCAGCAGTCCCTGGAACTGCCCTTTCTCGTCACAGCTCCTGTCGTCTGGGTGGGGCTGGAATATCTTCGCTCTTTTTTCATGATCGGCTTCCCGTGGAACAGCTTGGGCTACAGCCAGTACCTCACGCCACAGGTCACGCAACTCGCTGATCTCACAGGTGTCTATGGGGTTTCTTTTTTAATCGTGCTGGTCAATGCCGGAGTGTACACGAGTCTGGTGGCAGAGGTCCCCCGGAGACTCAAGCTCAGGAGCGTGTTCGTGACCCTTGGCTGCCTCGGGCTCAGCCTTGTCTATGGTTTCTCCGTGCTGCCGGGCATTGATGCTGAACCATCCGGGGACACGATACGTCTGGCAGTTGTGCAGGGAAATATCGATCAGAGCCTTAAATGGAGCCCGGAGTTCCGAAAAAAAATTTTTGAAAAATACGTTCGTTTATCACAAGACACGTTGAAGACGGCACCTGACATGATCGTGTGGCCGGAAACGGCATTCCCATATGTGATGCGATACGATCCTGGGTCTCAGGATGCCATCCGTACCCTTGCCCGTGAGCTGCAGCGGTATCTGCTGTATGGCACAATAGATGTGATGCCGAGCTCGAATCAGGAGGAAAAGACCTATGAATCCTTGAATAGCGCCTTTCTTATTTCGCCGGAAGGCGACATCGCGGGAAAATACGATAAAATGCGCCTGGTGCCTTTTGGAGAATACATCCCGTTTGAAGATCTGCTGTTTTTTGTGAAAGAGTTGACTCATACGATCGGGAAAGTGCATCCTGGGAAGCAATCGACGCTTCTTGTGGCAGATGGAACGGCTTTTGGGACGCTGATCTGTTTTGAAATTATTTTTCCGAATTTCGTGCGAGAGTTCGTCGAGAAAGGGGCGCGTTTTCTGGTCACGATAACGAACGACGCGTGGTTTGCCCGCTCAGCAGCGTCATACCAACATTTTGCCATGGTGACTTTTCGGGCGATTGAAAACCGAGTGGCGATTGCCAGAGCCGCGAACACTGGAATCTCCGGATTCATCGATCCTTACGGCCGGATACTGAGTCAAAGTGAGATTTTTGTTGACAAGACGCTGACCCACGATATTCCTCTACGAACGACGACCACTTTTTATTCACGCTACGGCGATCTTTTTGCCCGGTTGTGCCTCCTGTTCACTCTTCTGGGAGCGGCTGTACATTTCTACCGGACGAAAAAGGCCGTCTAAGGAGTGCCTGGGCCGAAAAATCGGTGTAGAATTTTTCGGACTGTCACGGGAAGAATTATGGAAACGACTTCACTTCACCATGCGAATGATGCCGTAACTGAACTCAGCGAGAAAATTGAAGCCATGCGGAGGTATCTTTGACATAGCCGGCACTCACACACGCGCTGAAGAACTTGAAAGAATCATGTCGCAGCCTGCCTTTTGGGAGAATCCGGATGCGGCCCAAACGACGATTCAAGAGAATAAGGCGCTTCAGCAAAAACTTGAGACCTGGAGAGGACTGGAGGAAACGTTTGAAGAAGTTCAGGTGATGATCGAGTTGGCAGAAGAAGACGAGGATGAGTCAATGCTTCCGGAAATCGCCGCATTGTCTGAGTCGGTCGCGCGTTCGATCGAAAAGATCGAGCTGTGCCAGATGCTCAGCGGCCCGCATGACAAGAGTAATGCGATTCTCTCGATTAACGCCGGAGCCGGCGGAACCGAGGCACAGGACTGGGCGGACATGCTGCTCAGAATGTACCTGCGCTGGAGTGAGCGGCAGAAATTCAAGACCCAGTTGATCGATATTCTGCACGATCAGGAGGCCGGCATCAAAAGCGCGACGATCACGCTTGCCGGTGAGTATGCCTTCGGCTATCTGAAATCAGAAGTTGGGGTCCACCGCCTTGTGCGGATTTCTCCTTTTGATACCGGCAAGCGAAGACACACGTCGTTTGCCTCTGTGATGGTCTTGCCGGAAATTGAAGATGATATCGAGATCGAAATCAATGAAGAAGATCTTCGGGTGGACACCTATCGCGCCAGCGGGGCTGGAGGACAGCACGTCAACAAAACCGATTCTGCCGTTCGCATTACGCACGATCCGACCGGGATCGTCGTACAGTGTCAGAACGAACGCTCACAGCATAAAAATCGCGCACAAGCTATGAAAATTCTGCGGGCGCGCTTATATGAACTGTATATGGAAGAGCAAGATCAGGAAATGGAAAAACTTCAGGGTGAAAAGCGTGTCATCGCCTGGGGCAGTCAAATCCGCTCCTACGTTATGCACCCGTACCAAATGGTGAAAGACCATCGTACCGGTTGTGAAAGCAGCAACGTCACAGCGATTCTTGATGGTGACATCGATGAATTCATGCGACAATACCTCATATTTGCCAGCCGGGCGTGAAGTATATTACACGGACAAGAATTCTCGCTAAGCGGGAAGACAGGGAGAGATCATGCAAGAAACAGCAACAGACCAGAGAGCACAGCGTGTTGCCAAATTAAAGCAGTTACAGGCAGACAATGTGCCTGCCTATATCAACAGCTTTCATATCAAGAGCAGTGTGACGCAATTATTACAAGCTCACAGTGCCAAGAACGCTGAAGCACTCGAAGCCGAAGAAGTGACGACCACTACCGCCGGACGACTCATGTCAATGCGCATGATGGGCAAAATGTCGTTCGCCCATATTCAGAGCGGGCAGGATCGCATCCAGATTTGCGTCAGAAAAAACGAGCTGGGGGCGGAAGCCTTTGATTTTTATAAACACCTGGACATCGGCGATCATATCGGCGTAACAGGGCGTGTTTTCAGGACCAGAACCAACGAGCTGACTGTCCTTGTGTCGGAGCTCACCTTATTATCAAAGTCCCTGCGGCCGCTGCCGGAAAAATGGCACGGCCTGAAAGATGTTGAAATCCGCTACCGCCAGCGTTATCTTGACTTGATCGTCAACCAGGATGTGAAAGAGGTTTTCACCAAACGAGCCAAGATCGTCAATGCTGTCCGAAACTTTTTCCTGGCACGGGATTTCCTTGAAGTGGAAACTCCAATGATGCAGCCGATCGCCGGTGGAGCTGCGGCAAAACCCTTTGTAACGCATCATAATGCGCTGGATATGGAACTCTATCTCCGCATTGCTCCCGAATTGTATTTGAAACGTTTGATTGTCGGCGGCTTTGAACGGGTCTTTGAGATCAATCGTAACTTCCGAAACGAAGGGATTTCCGTCCGTCACAATCCGGAATTTACGATGCTGGAATTCTACATGGCCTACGCCGACTATCACGACCTTCTGCCTCTGACGGAAACTTTGTTTGCCGCTGTTGCTCAGGAAGTCCTGGGAACGACGACGCTGCGCTGTCAGGGACAAGAGATCGATCTCAGTCCGCCCTGGGAACGCGTAACCATTAAAGATGGTATTCTGAAATACGGGAACGATATTTCCTGCGAAGATCTGGGCAACCTTGAAGCCTTACAAAATATCGCCGCGTCACTGCAGATCGATCCAACGCTCGGCAAAGGCAAGCTCATGATGGAAATTTTTGAGGCGGTGGCCGAGGAGCATCTGATTCAGCCGACCTTTGTGCTGGATTACCCGATCGAGGTGTCGCCGCTGTCAAAAGCCAAAATTGATGAGCCCGGGCTTGTGGAACGCTTTGAGTTCTTTATCGCCGGAAGTGAGATGGGCAATGGCTTTAGCGAGTTAAACGACCCGATCGATCAACGCCAGCGTTTCGAACAACAAGTCGCCCAACACGCTTCTGGTGATGAGGAAGCCCATCAGATGGACGACGATTACGTACGAGCACTGGAGTACGGCATGCCGCCGACCGCAGGAGAAGGGATCGGGATCGACCGTATGGTCATGCTGTTGACGGATTCCGCCTCGATCCGCGATGTTATTCTGTTTCCGCACATGCGTAAAGAGCATCTGTAAGTCAGCATGTCTCGATAGCTGCCCGCGAAATATGTGGAACGTTTCCCCACATATTTTGCGGGCGCTTTTCAAGCCGCAGTGCTCAGCACCCTAAGTTCCACGTCGGGGACGTCGCATTTTTTTCAGCTTATACTTTGCAAAGACGAGAAACATGATGACGTAGCGTGTAACATCGTCGAAGGAATGAATGTTCTTCAGGACGGAAGGAACCTTACGCAGCAATGAGAATTTCTTTTTGGCGCCCGCAAAGCGAAACATTAATTCGCTGATTTGCCACCAGTTCAATTTATCGACATAGAGTGGCGCATGCCCTTGTGCAGCAGGCAGCACAAGCACACGTTTATCTCGTTTTCTGGTCCAGCTGAAATCCTTTGGCAGCTTGCCCTCCTGATATGCACGGGCTTCCAGCTCAGTGCCGGGATAAATATGAGAAATAGCCACGCTGATATCGCAGCGATCTTTAACCCGTTCGATGACCGTCATGGTTTCCTGTGATTCTTCCCAGCTTTCAGTGGGATGGCTGAACATAAAAAACGGGTTCGGCGTTACGCCGCATTCAAGCGCCCACTCGATAAATTTGTCTGCCTGTTCCAGTGTGGCCACTTTTTTCACAATATCCTGTGCTACGCGGTGGTTCCCGGACTCGATACCGAAACCAGCGTAAAACATGCCGGCTGCAGCCATTTTCTCGGTCAATTCACGTGTCATCAAATCGACGCGGACTTCACAATACCATTTAATATCCAGCTTGCGCTCGATGATCATATCGCAGATCTGCATTGTGCGCCTTGGATTGTAGTTAAACGTATCATCGTAAAACCAGATGACTTTGGCGTTATAGTGCTCGATGACGTGTTCCAGCTCTTTGAGGACGTTGTCCGGTTTGAGGCCTCTGACTCTGCGTCCCCAATTGTTGGGGGTCGCGCAGAACGTACAGTGAAAGGGACAGCCTCGACTGGTCATCAGATTTGCGGCGGGCTGCATCCCTTTCCCAGGCACTTCCAGTTGAAAATGATATTTTTCCCAGGGGATCAGATGGCGAGCCGGCAAAGGGAGCGTATTAAGATCGGGAATGCGTTGCCGTGCTGCGTTTTCAAAGATGCGGCCCTCATCCCAAAACGTGAGTCCATCGACTTTGCGAAGATCACCGTCAGCTTGCAGCGCTTTCACCAGCTCGACAATCGTGAGCTCTCCTTCGCCGCTGATAACACCGTCGATTGCAGAAATGTGTGTCAATGTATCACGCGCGGTTCCGGTGAAATGCGGTCCTCCCATCAGGACAAAGGCTTCGGGTCGCGCTTGTTTGGCAATTTCTGCCAGCTGAAAGCTCTGGAAGCGGTTTTCGGTTGTTGTCGAAATTCCGATCACATCCGGTTTATCGTGTTCGAATTTTCGAGCCAGATTCTCCCAGTTGAGTTTCAAAACATGACTGGGAACCACTTCAACATCAACAGCTTCCTGTTCCAGAACGGCCGCCAGATACAGCACTCCCAGCGAGGGCATCATACTGCCTTGGCTCCAGCGTTCGGCAAAATATCCTCCCGGGGGAATGCATAACATTACTTTCATTGACGTGTACTCCTCTCTATTTCTTCTGAGAGTCAGATGCCTGACTTTTTTTCTCCTCCACAGGCGGCAATACGCCTCGTATGCCGAATTGATACCCGTATTGTGGAATGAAAAGGCTCTGTCAAGATTTTACACAACGATGGAAGAACTCTCTTCTTGAGGAAAAGAGCTTTCAGACAGGGATTCGGACAGTGTGTCTCAGGAAGAGACTGAGTCTTCCTCGCCAGACAGAGACAGATACTCAGCCCAGGCGACCTGAAAACGTTGCAGGTGTATCGCTTTTTCCGCGTGTAGGCTTTGGAAGAACTGCTGATAGATTCCCGACTGACCGTCTGCCTCTGATCCAACGGGATCTTCGGCTGTATCGGTCTCCTGCTGAAAGTGCAGGATCTGTTCGCAGGCGACTTCTGCGTCGTGCCATTTCCCGAGTGCCTGATGGACCGCCCGAAGACGAACGCGCATCGTGTCCCAACAGGCAGCTTCCACAGGACAACACGTGGCAATATCAAGCGTATAGCAGGTTTCTTTACTCAGAATCCGCAGTGAGTGAAGCCGCGCTTCGTGCTTCAAAGCCTGCTCGCAAAGCCCGATCAGGGCCGTCGTTTGTGCGCTGATGCGCTGCTGAAGTTTTTCTTGAAGCGCGTTCTGAGAAAACGTGCTCAAGGTATGAGCAATGCGCTTGCGGTTGACCGAGATCGCGCTGGGCAGATTAAAATGCTCCGCAAAATCGGCAAATTTTTTCCGAGCCGGAAATTCTCTTTCTTTCAAACTGTTGTAATATTCACCTAAAAATTCACCCTGTTTGCGTGACCATTTTCTGCTAAGCTCCTGTTGTACGTGAACGTCGCGCAGATCCCCGGCAGCCTTGAACAGCGCTCTAAAAGGGCGAATATATTTTTTGCCTTTAAACGCTGGTGTCATCCATTCGAGTAAACGAAAAAAAGCCCGGACCTGTTTCACAGCCACCCGAAGGTCGTGTACACCATCCGGATCGAAAAAACCGGCAGCTTTGAAAAAAGCGTTTTCCAGATTCCGGCAACGCGAATTATAGTAAGCCGACAAGCACTCCTGCATCATACTGTGTTCCATGTTTCCAGAACTGTCGTGTTGTTAGCTCTCGTTGAGTTCAGCGTTCAGAAAATCGTAAATTGCTTCTTGAGTACGCACTAATTTCGCCTTTTTTGAAACGTTACGGTAGCTGTTATCCTGCGCCTCGTTCAAAATACGGGCTTTGACATTGTCGCTCCACTGGATATCGAAGTAGCGTTGCAATTCCCGCTGGATATCCGCATCGTAGATCGGGCAGGCGACTTCGACCCGGTGATCGAGGTTGCGCGTCATCCAATCAGCAGAACCGATATAATATTTAGGTTGCCCGTTGTTGCAGAAGATGAAAATTCGGGAATGCTCCAGGTATTTATCAATGATGCTGATCGCCTTGATCTGTTCGCTGAGACCCTTTACCCCAGGAACCAGTGAGCAGATGCCTCTGACGATCAGACGGATTTTGACTCCGGCCTGAGACGCTTTATACAGGGTTTCCACCATGTCACGATCCATGAGGCTGTTGAGCTTGACCTTGATAAAAGCCTCTTTCCCGTTTTTGGCGTTTTTCATTTCCTGGTGGATCAATTCTTTCCAGCGATCCCGCATATAAAAAGGGGAAACAAGCAGGTGCTTGTAGTTCGAGAGTTTATAGTTGGTTTTCAGGAAGGCGAACACTGATTTGACTTCGGTCGTGAGCCTTTTGTCGGCCGTAAACAGCGTATGATCGCCATAAAGCCGCGCGGTATCTTCATTGAAATTTCCAGTGCCGATAGTGGCATAATAGGTTTTCTGCCCTCGTTCCCGGCGTGTGATCAGGCACAGTTTCGCGTGTACTTTCAAATCGGGAATGCCGTAAATGACCCGCGCCCCATCTTCGATCAACTGGTTGGCCCAATAAATGTTGGCTTCTTCATCAAAGCGAGCCCGGAATTCAAAAAGCACTGTGACGCTTTTGCCGTTTTTGACCGCATGGCTCAGGGCATTGACGATTTTTGACTTGTCAGCGACGCGATACAGCGTCATGCGAATGGAGCTGACTTTCGGGTCGATCGCTGCTTCGCGGAGCAGGTCGATCATATAGTTGAAGGATTGGTAGGGATAGTGCAGCAACATGTCTTTTTCACGAATCGTATTAAGAAGACTTCTGCCGGGCTGAATCGCTTTATGGGCTAATGGGGGGCAAGGCGCATATTGCAGGGTTGCTGCCCCCATTTTCGGAAACTTCATAAAATCTTTAAAATTGAGGTAGCGTCGTTCCGGCAGCAAGGTGTCGTGTTCGCTTAATCCGAGACGATTTGTAAAAAATTTCAGGACATCAGGGGACATCTCCCAATCATAGGTCAAGCGAACAGGTTGCCCTTTTATACGGAGTTTGACACTTTTGGAAATCGTCTCGACAAAACTTTTGGTCACATTATCTTCGATGTCCAGTTCGGCGTCTTTGGTGATTTTGATCGGGAAGGCCTCTTTGAGCTCCATATTCAGGATGGAGAAGATTTCCGGAAGCTGTATGCGGACAAGCTCCTCAAGCAGCATGACCGCTGTGTTTCCCTCTGGGGCGGGGAGCTTGACAAAACGCGACAATTCTCCGAGTGGAACTTCCACCAGGGCGTATTCCGACGCTTGTGTGCCGCCGGTGATTTCAAGGCGCACCGCAAGATAGACCGATGTTTCGTCTAAAATCGGAAATCTCGGTAATTGGGCGGCCATCAAGGGGACAATCGCAGGGCGGACCTTTTCCTGAAAATAGGAGGCGATATACGTTTTCTGCTCCTCTGTCATTTGTTTTTCGTTGATAATTGCGATATGTTTCCGCTTCAGCTCTTTGAGAATCGCCTTATAGTATTCCTCAAATTGCGTTTGTTGCTGCGTGACGATCTTCTGAATCTGATTTAACGTCCCTTTGGGATCGTCGTCGACCAGCAGCTTCGACTTTTTACCTAACTGCACCAGCCGCTTCAAGGTCGCGACCCGCACTCGGAAGAATTCATCGAGATTCGATGAAAAAATGGCCATGAACTTGATACGTTCCATTAAGGGGACTGTGGGATCGTTTGCTTCCTGAAGCACTCTGGCATTAAACGACAGCCAGCTGATTTCCCGGTTGATATGCAGGTTCTTGTATTCGCTTTCCGCCATGCTCGTTTCTCCTTAAGTTACACCTGTGATGAGGTCTCCGTCTCCTTACGCTCGTGCTGCTCATCTGGCGGAGCACATCCTTCCATTACAGCGTCTCCATCACGTTCTTCCCCTGCAAATTGTTCAAGCAGGTCGATGCGCTGCTCTGCCTGTGTCACGCTGGCGATATCTTCAACCTGTGAGGCCTGTAAGACTTTCGTCAGCTGTTTTGCCAGCCTTTTGCTGGTTTTCTCGAGAATGCCGTTGAGCTGTTGAGACGATCCGCGATCGAGATTTTCCAGACGATGTTCTATGCTGGCTCTGATTTCTCTGGTAATTATTTTGCGGGCACGTTTATAGACCTTTGGCGTTGCCCGAGTCGGAAAATCGAACAAGATCAGCGTCCCGGCAGCCTCGTCAAGATCTTGCCATCGTTCAATCTCCAGAGCGATCCCGATGACGGCGCCTGTTCGCAGGACAGGCTCGGTACCTTTCAGCAGCAGAGCGGCTATCTGGGAAAGACTCGGTTCGTGTCCGACAAGCATGAGAGTGTCATAGCTCTCGTCCCGGTTCTTGAGGATTTCCAGGATGATACTGAGATTTTCATCATAGAATGCATCTCTTAAAAAGATTTTTCTGACCGGATAATTGAGTTCTCTCGCAAAGATATGTGCCGTTTCAAGAGCGCGATCTGCGGGACTTGACATCAGTAATCCGGGTTTGATCCCTTTTTCCTTTAAACGGCTCCCCATGTTCTGCGCGTCTTGAAGTCCTTGTTTTGACAAAGAGCGCTTAAAATCATTGATACCCAATTCCGTGGAAATGGCCTTTGCATGTCTGACAAGATATAAAAATTTCATTGAATGGGCAGATTGCCGGATTGTGGATCTGAAAACAAACAATCCGGCAATCCCACGATGTATCGATTACTCCTTATAGTTGCGCTTCAATAGATGCAATGACAGTCTTCAGGACTTTAATTCTGGCATAATATTTCGAATTGGCTTCAACAACCGTCCAGGGCGCGTTGGCCGTGCTGGTGCGGAACAGCATTTCGTCAACCGCCTGTTTATACACATCCCATTTCTCGCGGTTTCGCCAATCTTCATCAGTAATCTTCCATTGTTTATACGGTGATTGCTGCCGGGCTTCAAAGCGGCGCAGCTGTTCCTCTTTATCGATGTGAAGCCAGAATTTCACCAGGACTGTTCCAAAATTAACAAGCTGTTCTTCCATCTCATTGATTTCCCGATACGCCCGTCGCCATTCGCGCTCATGACAAAAGCCTTCAACCCGTTCGACGAGAACCCGTCCATACCAGGTTCTATCAAAAATCGTGATGTGGCCGGCTTTGGGAAAGGCTTTCCAAAAGCGCCAGAGGTAGTGATGCGCGTGTTCGATATCGTTCGGAGCTGCCACCGGGATGACTTCATAGCCGCGCGGATCCATACTTTGTGTTAAACGCCTGATGTTTCCGCCCTTTCCGGCAGCATCCCAGCCTTCATACGTAATCACGACTGGAATGCGCTTCATGTAAATTTTGTGCTCCAGTTCGAATATCCGCTGCTGGCAGGCTTTAAGTTGTTCCCGGTATGCATTCCGTTCCAGGTCGAGCGACAGATCGACCCGGTCCAGAAGAGAGGAGTTGAGCAGATCGACGGTCCCATCTTCCTGCTCTCCCTGCACGTCTGAGGAGGCATCCTGTAATGCCACACTTTGGGATTGTCTGATCTTTTTACGCGCCTCTATGGCATGCTCAAGCTTGTCGATAACGGTCTTAAAGGTTTTCAGCGTCGCAAAGCGCCGGTCGTGCGCTTCGATCACAGTCCATGGCGCAAAGCCGGTCTCGGTTTTTACCAGCATCTCCTCGGTAGCGTTCAGATAGGTTTCATACTGTTGATGGTGCTTCCAGTCTTCCTGTGTGACCTTCCACTTGGTTATCGGAGAAGCTTCCAGCTTTTTGAAGCGCTTTTTCTGTTCGTGTTTGCTGATGTGCAGAAAAAATTTTATGATGAGCATGCCGCCCGTCGTAAGCTGACTTTCAAAACTTCGAATCTCTTCATACGCCCGCTGCCAGTCCTTTTTTTTGATCAACTTATCCACACGCCCTACCAGAACACGGCCGTACCAACTGCGATCGAACACGGCGATTTTACCATTAGGGGGCGTTTTCACCCAGAAGCGCCACAGAAACGGACGAAAGGCTTCCTCTTCATTTGGCGCACTAATCGGATGGACAATACAGCCGCGTGGATCGAAGGTCTGGATCAAACGGTTGATCAAGGTGCCTTTGCCGGCAGCGTCCCAGCCTTCGAAGACGATCGCCACTGGAATACCCAGTTCCCTGGCTTCACGCTGCAACGCTCCCATACGTGATTCCAAAGTCGGCAGAATGGATTTATACTCCTTTTTATCAACTTTCGTGGAAAGATCGCTTTGTTCCAGCATAGCTGTTTCTCCTTCATACACAAGGGTTAGAAAAAGATAAGCATTCCATGAATATTCTGTTACAAGATCGGGGTCAGAACATACTCAGCGCGTTGTTTGAGGGGCACGGAATGCAAACATACGGAATGTACGCTTAAAACACCTTAACAGCCTCAGACAGCATGAAGTCAAGAAAAAATTCAGTGATCAGGCTATTTCCGACAAAAGAGAGCAAGAAGGCAAATGACATGACTGATCATGTCTGAAGATTCTCGACAGTTTGCCGAACTGCGTCAAGATTGTCTTTATGCACAATTGTCCTCATCTTACGCATCTTGCGGCGAATCACAAAAAAACGTTGACAAATCAAAAGATGTTGCGAAAATTATATTGTATTCTGTGAAGAATTTACGTTCAACACAAAAACTACGGGCTCGGAGAAGACTGGGGTGTATGAAACAGACGAATTATGCTGCATTGCTTGCGAAAGAATTAACGATTACTCCACAACAAGTCGAGGCAGCCGCAAAATTATTGGAGCAAGGGGCAACTGTCCCTTTTATTGCGCGTTACCGGAAAGAAGCGACGGCTTCGTTGGATGAAGTCGCGATTCAGGCCATCCGCGACCGATTGAAGCAACTGGCGGAATTGGATAAACGTCGGGACGCGATCCGTACATCGCTGGAAGAACGGACTCTGCTCAATAAAGAGCTGGAACAGCGGCTCGAGAACGCCGCCAGTATGACGGAACTTGAAGATATCTATCTGCCGTATCGACCGAAACGCCGCACTCGCGCGGCTATTGCGAGGGAAAAAGGGCTTGAACCGCTGGCACAGGAGTTGTTTCAACAGGCTGCTGCGCCGATCGACGTGGGCCGTTTTCTCGATCCTGACAAAGGCGTTATCACTGAAGAAGATGCCTGGAACGGAGCTAAAGATATTATTGCCGAGTGGATCAATGAGGACGCCCGGGTTCGCAGTCGTCAGCGCAGGCTCTATGATACCCACGCTCAACTGAAATCGGCGCTCGTGAAGAACAAGCAAGAGGAGGCTGGTAAATTCCGCGATTATTTCGAGTGGCATGAAGCCCTCAAGGATGCGCCGTCGCATCGAATCCTGGCGATGTTACGCGGACAGCGGGCAGGCGTGCTGACTGTGCATGCTCGTCCAGACGAAGAGCAGGCGCTGGCTGACCTGGAACAACTCGTGCTGCGGGGACACAGCCCAGCGCGTGACAAGGTCAGAGAGGCTGCGCATGATGCCTATAAACGTCTGCTGGCTCCATCACTGGAAGGAGAATGTCTGAAGGCCGCCAAAGAGCGGGCGGATCAAGAGGCCATCGCAGTGTTTGCGCGAAATCTGCGCGAACTCCTCCTGGCGTCTCCGTTGGGCCAGAAACGGATTATGGCGATCGATCCCGGGTTTCGTACCGGATGCAAGCTTGTCATTCTCGATGCTCAGGGAAATCTCAGGCAGAGCACGACGATTTATCCGACTCTGGGAGATAAGCGCAGGAATGAGGCGGCAGACGTGGTGAGAAAACTCTGTCACGAGCATGCACTCGAAGCGCTTGCCGTGGGCAATGGCACGGCCGGGCGTGAAACCGAACGCTTTCTGAACGAGCTGAACCTGGGGATTCCGGTGATCGTAGTGGATGAGAGCGGAGCCTCGATTTATTCCGCCGGCGAAGTCGCACGACAAGAATTTCCCGACTGTGATCTGACCGTGCGTGGCGCTGTCTCGATCGGGCGGCGATTGCAAGACCCGCTGGCTGAACTCGTCAAAATTGATCCGAAATCAATCGGCGTTGGCCAGTATCAACATGACGTCGATCAGGCTGCCCTCAAGAAAAGCCTGGATGATGTCGTGATGAGCTGCGTGAATGCCGTCGGGGTTGAGGTCAACAGCGCCAGCGCCCGGCTTTTAACCTACGTGTCTGGCCTGGGGCCACAGCTCGCTCACAACATCGTTAAATACCGTGAAGAACATGGCCCTTTCCTCTCACGGAATGAGCTTAAAAACGTCCCCCGACTCGGGGCGCGAAGCTTTGAGCAGGCTGCCGGCTTCCTGCGGATCCGTCACGGGACCAACCCTCTGGACGGCAGTGCGGTGCATCCGGAACGATATGCTGTCGTGGCGCAGATGGCGAAAGACCTGAGTGCTACGGTTGAGGAACTCATGCAGAATGAAGCGCTTCGCAGGCGGATTGATCTGAAAAAATATGTGGGCGGGGATATTGGCTTGCCGACCTTACACGATATTCTTGCGGAATTAGAGAAGCCCGGACGAGATCCGCGTCCGAAGTGTGACGTCTTCTCCTTTTCGGACGCGGTGCACGAACTGAAAGACCTTCAGCCGGGCATGCTGCTGCCGGGTATCGTCACGAATGTCACAAATTTCGGGGCGTTTGTGGACATCGGCGTCCATCAGGACGGTCTGGTGCACATCAGCCGGCTGGCCGACCGTTTTGTCAAAGATCCGAATGAGGTGGTGAAAGTACGCCAACAAGTTCAGGTAAGGGTGGTGGACGTTGACATGGAACGGCAGCGTATTTCGCTTTCGATGAAGAAAACATTTGACCTATCGACGCAGAATGTGAAGAAATGATTCAAACGAGGGAGGAGAATATGAATATCCATCAATTGGCAGGCACACCGGCTCCGCGAGAGCTGCTCGTCCATATTCCGCGCTTAGTCTCAGCGTATTATACGCATACGCCAAATCTTGACGACCCGGCTCAGCTGGTGGCTTTCGGGACATCGGGGCATCGAGGGACATCCTTAAAAAGTAGTTTTACAGAGTCTCATATTCTCGCTGTGACCCAAGCGCTTTGCGACTATCGTCAGGTCGAAAAACTTGACGGCCCGGTGTTTCTCGGCATGGACACACACGCACTTTCAGAAGCTGCGCTGGCATCGGCTGTTGAGGTCTTTGCCGCAAACGGCGTTGAAATCATGATTCAGGCCGGTTTCGGATATACTCCGACACCAGTGATCTCTCATGCGATCCTGTGCTATAATCGGGGAAGAAAATCGGGCCGAGCCGATGGTGTCGTGATAACCCCTTCGCACAATCCTCCGACAGACGGTGGTGTTAAATACAATCCTCCGCACGGCGGACCCGCAGATACCAAGACCACGAAAATGATTCAGGATCGCGCGAACGATATTTTGCGGCATGGCTTACAAGACGTTAAGCGCATGGATTTTCAAAAAGCGCTCAAGGCCGTGACCACCCATGAATACGATTACGTCACACCCTATCTGGAGGATTTGAAGCAGATCGTCAAGCTCGACGCCATCGCCTCGTCAGGCATGAAAATCGGCGTCGATCCGATGGGCGGCGCTGGTGTGGGCTATTGGGAGCCGATGGCCGAGCTGTACGGCTTAAACATTGACGTCGTGAATCCGCATGTTGATCCGACCTTCTCGTTTATGTCAGTTGATAAAGACGGCAAAATCCGTATGGACTGCTCTTCACCGTATGCCATGGCTGGCTTGATCGGCCTGAAAGATCGTTTTGATATTGCTTTCGGCAACGATCCGGATTACGATCGTCACGGGATTGTGACGAAAAGTGCAGGGTTGATGAATCCCAATCATTATCTTGCCGTGGCGATCTGGTATCTTTTTCAGAACCGACCTCATTGGAAGAAAGATGCGCTGGTTGGAAAAACACTGGTGTCCAGCTCGATGATCGATCGCGTGGCAGCATCAATCGGGCGCAGACTCTCTGAAGTGCCGGTAGGCTTCAAATGGTTTGTAAACGGTTTGATTGACGGATCTTACGGTTTTGGCGGAGAAGAAAGCGCCGGGGCTTCGTTCTTACGTCTTGATGGAACAGTCTGGACCACTGATAAAGACGGGATCATTCTCGATCTACTGGCCGCAGAAATCACCGCAACGACAGGCAAGGATCCGGCAGAACTCTATACAGAACTGGAAGCACAGTTCGGCAGCCCGGTATATGAACGTATGGACGCGCCGGCAAATCTGTCGCAAAAGGCTGTGCTGGCCAAACTCTCGCCGGAGATGGTGAAGGTTGAGGAGCTTGCCGGAGAGAAAATTCTGGCGATACTCAGCAATGCTCCTGGCAATAACGCCCCGATTGGCGGCTTAAAAATCGTGACGGAACATGGCTGGGCTGCTGCTCGTCCGTCAGGGACCGAGGACATTTATAAGATTTATGCCGAAAGCTTCAACGGACCGGAACACTTGAAGCAGATCCAGCAAGACGTGCAGCAGATTGTGAGCGCATGCTTTGAAGCCGCCGGTGTCTAAAAGGAGGCGGTAAACGTCTCAAACGCTCATTCCCGGAGTTGGACTGGGTCTTTGTTCCGGCGGCAGCGAGGTGCATTCTGCATGATCCGGATTACAACAACGATTTCCATCGACGAAAACGATATTCATGAAGAGTTTGTGCGGGCTTCAGGGCCAGGCGGACAACATGTCAATAAGGTTGCGACAGCTGTGCAGTTACGCTTTGATGTCCGGAGTTCAGGTCTGCCACAGGAGCTTAAAGCGCGTTTGCGCCGAATTGCAGGACGCCGTATGACAGAGGCAGGCATACTGACAATCCATGCCTGCCGGTTCCGAACTCAGGAGCGTAACCGGCAGGATGCGCTGCAACGGTTGATCGCCTTGTTGCGCGACGCAGCTAAACGTCCGCAGACCCGCAAAAAAACCACTCCAGGCCAAGCCTCGAAACAGCGCCGCCTCGATAAAAAGCGGCAGCGAAGCAGGCTCAAACAACTGCGGCGTTTCGATAGCTGGGCTGAGGACTAAGGCATGACAAAAATGACGACGCAGGATAGGTTAAGCGCACTGCGGGACGTGATGGCAGGGCAGAACATTGACGCGTGGATTGCAGCAGACTCGGATCCACATCAGAGCGAATATCCAGCCTCCCATTGGAAAACACGCGCCTGGCTTTCCGGCTTTACGGGCTCTGCGGGGACGCTTGTCGTGACAAGGGAGAACGCCGCTTTGTGGACAGATTTCCGGTATTTTATCCAGGCTGAACGGCAATTGGCAGGCTCAGGCATCGAGCTCTTCAAGATGAAGATGCCGGGAGTCCCGTCTCTCTATGCATGGCTGAGGCAGGCATTGCAGGAAAACGACGTGCTGGGCTTTGACGGCTGGGTGTTTTCCGCTGCAGAGGCTGAGAAACTGCAACGGGCTGTCGCGGCGAAACATATCCGAATTGCCTGTGATCGGGATCTCGCAGCGCAGGTCTGGACCGAACGGCCAGCCATCCCGGGGGAGAAGATTTCCATACTCGACGTGAAGTTTTCCGGAGCATCACGGCAGTCAAAATGTTCCAGAGTGCGCGACAAGATGACGGACCTCGGTGTTCAGGGACATCTGATCTCCAGTCTCGATGAAATTGCCTGGCTGCTGAATATTCGCGGCCGCGACATCGCCTATAATCCAGTCGCGATCGCGTATCTCTATCTCTCGCAGGAGGAGGCTCATCTGTTCGTGGCTCCTGAGAAACTCTCTGAAGAGATCCTTGCTCTTCTGGCTTCCGACGGTATCATGTGCTCGGATTATGACGCACTGCCGCGATTTTTGAAACAGATCCCGGCAGACACAACGCTGTTGATCGATCCTCAGAGAACATCGCAGGCAGTGCGGGAGTTGCTCGCGCAACGCTGTACGATTATCGAAGGGGAAAACATTGCGCTTCCTCTGAAAGCGATCAAGAATGCATGCGAGCAGGAAGGCTTTCGCCAGGCCCATATTCGTGATGGAGTTGCGATGGTGAAATGGCTGTTCTGGCTCAATCAACATGTCGGCAGGCAGGTTTTAAGCGAGATGACGATTGTTGAGCCGCTGGAGGAATTCCGCAGCCAACAGTCGTTTTTTCAGGGCCTAAGCTTTAATACGATTTCCGCCTATCAAGCCAACAGTGCTCTCTGTCATTATGCCGCCAAGCCGGAGACAGCCTTAACGATCGAAGCAGCAGGGATGCTCCTGGTGGATTCCGGCGCACAGTATCTGGACGGGACGACTGATATTACCCGAACCATGACGCTTTCGGAAGCAAGCGCACAGCAGCGGCGGGATTTTACATACGTTCTCAAAGGACACATTGCGCTGGCAACAGCTCAATTTCCCAAAGGCACAAGCGGTGCTCAATTAGATACTCTGGCCCGTATAGCACTTTGGAAGCAGGGCTTGGATTATGGACATGGGACCGGACACGGCCTCGGCCATTTTCTGAGTGTCCACGAAGGCCCTCAGAGCATCCGGCCTGAAAATACCGAGCCGCTGAGACTGGGCATGGTCTGTTCGAACGAGCCAGGTCTCTATCGAGAAGGTCAATACGGCATTCGTATCGAGAATGTTGTGATCGTCGTGCCGGCAGAAGAAACCGAATTCGGCAGCTTCTATCAATTCGAAACCATCAGCCTCTGCCCGATCGATCGCCGCCTGATCGACGCCTCGCGACTGACGCAGCCTGAAAAGGACTGGCTCAACGCGTACCACCGCCGAGTGTGTGACACGCTTTCCCCATTTTTAACGAGTAATGAGCAAGCTTGGCTTGCTGAGGCAGCACAGGAAATCTAAGGTCCCAAGATTTTTCATTTGACAATCTTCAGAACTTCTCCGAAACGTCTTTATATTTCGGCGCTTGCATATTCCTGCTTGTATTCACGGCCTGCATGACATTTTGGGTAAGATACAAGCTCTGGGTATTGAAAGAGGCAGATGGCATGAGAACACTCTTGAGAGGAACGCTGTTCGTGGCCCTGCTACACGTATGTTGCGTGAGTGGCGGCTCTGCGGTCGTTCAGGAGCCGGTCTCCCGAATGGTCAATCGCTGGCAGCAGCTTGAGGCGGGGCTTGAGTTCGGCGCATTTCCTGCTCTGCAGCGTTCCGAGACCGGCGATTCCGTGATTCGGGTCTTGCGCATCGATCCGGAATTCTTCGAGCTGCACTTGATGAATGCCTCTGCAGGTGACTCTCATCGCAGGCTCAGCACCAGAGAATGGTGCCGTCGTTACAATCTTGTTGCCGCGATCAATGCGAGCATGTACCAGACGGACTACCGCACCAGTGTCTCGTTGATGCGAAGCACACGCCATGTCAACAATCCAACTGTCACTCAGGATAAAGCCATTCTGGCCTTTGACCGTCACAGGTCGACGGTGCCGCGTGTGAAAATCATCGACCGCCAGTGCGAACCTTTTCATGAGTGGGACAACGCCTATGGCAGTTTCGTCCAGAGCATTCGTATGATCTCCTGCAAAGGGCGTAATGTCTGGCGTCAGCAGCCTGATAAGAAATGGAGCACCGCCGTCATTGCCGTCGATCGCGAGGGGAAGGTCTTGTTCATCCATGTCCGTTCAATCTACAGCACCCACGATGTCATCGAGAACCTCCAACAATTGCCGCTGAATATCAGCCGTGCCATGTATGTCGAAGGCGGCCGCGAAGCCCAGCTCTACATTCACAGCGGTCAATTCGAGCGCGAACTTGTCGGCAGCCATGGCAATTCGGCCTTTAGCCTCAGCCGTGGCGCCCCTCCTGTCCCGAATGTGATTGGCCTTAGGCGGAGGTCTCAGGCCACAACGCCATGAAGGAGTATTCTGTTACGCCTTTGATCCTCAAGCGGAAGAATGAACGAAAGATACTGCTAACTTAAAACACCTCTGGAGAAAACTTCCCCGGAAACGTCCCTCATTTTTCAAAGCCAGTGCCAGAGTAAATCACGAATTTTACATTTTAAAGCTTGACATCATCAACGCAACACTAAAAGGCACAGACTCATACCATGTAATGACAAAAGTATAATGATCCAGCAGAATGAGGAAAGGTTTTATGGACAAATTATTATTGCTTGGCGATGAGGCTCTGGCGCAGGGTGCCTTGGACGCCGGATTGTCAGGTGTGTATGCCTACCCCGGCACACCCTCTACGGAAATCACGGAATATATTCAGCGTAATCAAGCTGCAATCGAACGCAATGTCCACAGAGAGTGGTCGGCCAACGAAAAAACCGCTTTGGAAAGCGCGCTTGGGATGTCCTACGCCGGAAAACGCGCCATGACCTGCATGAAACATGTCGGCCTGAATGTGGCGGCAGATCCTTTTATGAACTCAGCGTTAACCGGCGCGAACGGCGGGATCATCATCACTGTGGCGGACGATCCCTCAATGCACTCCTCGCAGAACGAGCAGGACTCCCGTTTTTATGTCAAATTCGCCGGCATTCCAGCCTTGGAACCTTCCAATCAGCAAGAAGCCTATGATATGGCCTTTCATGCATTCGAGTTGTCTGAAAGATACAACACGCCGGTGCTGATACGTCTGACGACCAGGCTCGCCCATTCCCGTTCAGGCATTCTCCGCCGGGATGTGCTGTCCGAGAACGAGCTGAAGCTGCCGGACGATCCGAATCAGTTTGTATTACTGCCTGCGATTGCCCGCAAGCGTTATAAACATGTTTTAACGCAGCAGAAGGCCTTTGAAAACGAATCAGAACAGTCGCCGTTCAATGCCTGTCACGATGGACAAGATACCTCCCTCGGAATTATCGCCTGCGGTCTGGCCTATAATTACCTGATGGAACAATGGGAAGACGGCATCTGCCCATATCCTGTGCTGAAAATCAGCCAATATCCGCTGCCTCGCAAGCTGGTGGAGAGAATTATCACGGCATGCAACGACATTCTCGTCTTGGAAGAAGGCATGCCTTTGGTGGAAGAGATGCTGAGAGCTTTTCCTGCTGCGTCCGATAACATGTCCGCTTCGTTAAAGGGCCCGTCTATTCAGGGCCGTCTCAGCGGAGCCTTGCCTCGAGACGGTGAGTTAAACCCGAATCTTGTGGCGGCAGCGCTGGGTCTGAACAATAAAAGCTGGGCGGCTGTTCCGGATATCGTCGCGACGCGTCCGCCGGAATTATGCAAAGGTTGCTCGCATCGTGATGCCTATCATGCTCTGAATGAAGCATTGGAGCCATACGGCAGGGGGCATGTGTTTTCTGATATCGGCTGCTACACTCTGGGCTTTCTACCGCCATTTCAATCGATTAATACTTGTGTTGATATGGGGGCCTCGATTACAATGGCCAAAGGCGCGGCAGACGCTAAGTTCAAGCCTGCAATAGCCGTAATCGGTGATTCGACGTTCATTCATTCCGGCATCACCGGATTGTTAGACGCTGTCTGGGAGAACAGCAATATTGTCGTCATGATTTTGGATAATGCCACGACTGCAATGACCGGCGGCCAAGACCACGCCGGAACCGGAAAGCTTGAAGATATCTGTAAAGGCCTGGGGGTCGCGGAGGAGCATATTCGAATTCTCAAGCCGCTGCCGAAAAATCACGATAAGATGGTACAGACGATCAAAGAAGAAATCGCGTATAAAGGTGTTTCTGTGCTTATCCTGCGCCGTGAATGCATCCAGACCTTGGTCCGAAGAAAACGTCAACAGAAGGCATAAACGTTTCATCACAGTATACACAAAACACACGAGCCTTATGCTGCTGACTCAGAGATCTATTTTTTTCCTCTTGAAAAAATGTTCATGACGTTTCAGGGCTTCTGCATTCTTGAATCGTGTATTCAGTGTAGGCTGTGGTGAATCAACGTCGTATGAAAAACGATATTATTTTAGCAGGGGTTGGAGGCCAGGGGATTCTTTCGATCGCGGCGATTATCGGATATGCTGCGGTGGGATCCGGACTCTACTTAAAACAAGCCGAAGTACATGGCATGAGTCAACGTGGCGGGGCAGTGCAGTCACACCTGAGAATTTCCGATACACAGATCTACTCCGACCTGATCCCCGGTGGCAGCGCCCGCCTCGTACTGTCGGTCGAGCCTATGGAGTCTTTACGTTATCTGCCCTATTTGTCGAAGGAAGGTTGGTTGATTACGAATACCAAATCCGTTATCAACATCAAGAATTATCCCGGGCAAGATGCGCTATATCAAAAAATCAGCGAGCTTCCCCGGCAGATTATGCTGCCCGCCGACGATATCGCCAGAGACATCGGTGCGAGCCGAGCCATGAATATGGTCATGCTGGGAGCCGGATCGCCGCAAATTGAGGTGTCGTACGAGCAACTTCAGCAAGGCATCCGTTTTATTTTCAGCCGTAAAGGCGAGGCTGTTGTCACATCGAACCTCAAGGCGCTCGATGCCGGACGCGTCTTTGCGCAAGAGCGCATGAGTTGATAGCTGACGGAAACAACTGAAATTTATGTCCTCTCATCCATATTTTACTTGACAACTTTCCGCTCTTTCCGGGAGTTCGAGGAGTCAGTGTGTATTTATAGACAGAGTAATTAACAAAAATTGGGGGCAATGGGTCACCAATCGCCACAGATAGGGAGTGTAGTTACATGCCAGAATTGCAAAGAGATCACTTTGGAAGCACTTTAGGTATTCTTGCTGCGGCCGCCGGGTCTGCCATCGGATTGGGAAATGTCTGGAAGTTTCCATATATTACGGGAGTTTACGGAGGAGCCGCGTTTATTATTGTGTATTTAGTTTGTATCGCCCTTATCGGCTTGCCGGTTATGTTGTCGGAATTCTTAATCGGTCGCCGTGCCGACCGTGCTGCGATCGGCTCTTTTAAAAAACTGGCTCCTGGAACAGCATGGTTCCTCACAGGTTGGATGGGTGTTGTGGCCGCCTTCTGTATTCTTTCATTTTATTCTGTTGTCGCCGGATGGACCATAGATTATATTGTCCGTTCGATAGCAAATCAGTTTGCCGAAAAAACTCCGGAAGAGATCAAAACAATCTTTGGCACGTTTATCGGCGGCACGGCCAGGCCGTTATTCTGGCACGTTGTTTTTATGCTAAGTTGTGCGTTGATTGTGATGTCCGGTGTCAAAAAAGGCATTGAGAAATATTCAAAAATCCTGATGCCGCTCTTGCTGATTATCCTCATTGTCCTCGACATTCGCGCGCTCACGCTTCCAGGGGCTGGAAAAGGTCTGGCTTTTCTGTTCCAGCCTGATTTTAGCAAGCTGTCTGCTGCAGGGGTTCTCGCGGCGTTGGGACATGCCTTCTTTTCTCTCAGTTTAGGGATGGGCGCGATGATCACCTATGGCTCTTATATTGAGAAAAAAGAAAATCTCGGCAGCATCTCCCTGCAGGTCATCATTGCAGATACCATGATTGCCCTGCTGGCCGGGATCGCGATCTTTCCGTCAGTCTTTGCTTTCGGCATTGAACCAGGCGCCGGCCCGGGATTGGTCTTCGTCACGCTGCCCAACGTATTTAATCAGATGCCGGGCGGCTATATCTTCCAGATACTCTTTTTCGTCCTTTTAGTTGTTGCGGCGCTCACGTCAGCCATCTCGATCCTGGAGGTTGTTGTGGCCTACTTTGTCGAAGAACTTAACATGAAACGCCATCTTGCCACGTTCGTCTCAACAGCGGCCATCGGCTTTATCGGTGTCTTTGCTTCCTTGTCACAAGGTCCGTTAAGTACATTTACTCTGCCGATTTTCAACAGAAGCGTGTTTGACAGCCTTGATTTCCTTGCTTCCAACATTCTGCTGCCTGTTGGCGGCATGTTCGTCACGCTCTTTGTCGGCTGGTACTTAAAGCAGCACATCGTTCGAGACGAAGTCTCCAATGGCGGAAAACTATCGATAAGCTATATGCCGCTTTTTATGATTCTGTGTAAAGTTGTGGCTCCGATTGGTATTGCAATTGTCTTTTTGAATGGATTAGGCATTTTGAAATTCTGATTGCTGGCTTCGTTCACGTAGCAAGCACATATAAGAGCAAGAGCAGCCCCTGGCTTTTATAAAAGGGGCTGTCTTGTCTTCACACGAGACATGCAGAGCAAGCATGAAATTTTCCTTACGACATAAAGGCTTCTTCCTGCTGTGTGGTATTGCAATGATTCTGTCCGGCGTGTACCCTCGACAAAGCTGCGGAGAAGTGATGGGCACAATGGAAGAACGCGTTCAGAAAACACACAATCGTTTACACAATGAGAAAAGCCCCTATCTTCTGCAGCATGCGGATAATCCAGTCGATTGGTATCCTTGGGGCGATGAGGCATTTGACAAGGCAGCCCGTGAAAATAAACCGATCTTTCTTTCGATCGGCTACTCCACCTGCCACTGGTGTCATGTGATGGAGCATGAATCTTTTGAAGATCCCCAGGTCGCGAAGCTGCTTAATGAAGTCTTTGTGTCGATTAAGGTAGACCGCGAGGAACGTCCGGATATTGACAATATGTATATGACAGTCTCTCATATGTTGACCGGCAGCGGTGGATGGCCCCTGAACATTATCATGACGCCTGAGAAAAAACCCTTTTTTGCCGGGACGTATTTTCCGAAAAGGTCCCGATTCGGACGTATTGGCATGCTGGATCTCATTCCACAGATTCGTGAAATCTGGACGACTCAGCCCAGAAAGGTTCAGGAGACTGCCGAACAGATTCTGGCTGCGCTGCACACGCATCATGTTTACGTAAGCAAGCCGCAAGTCATTGCTCTTTCGGATAAATCTGAGCTCTTGCGAAAAGCCTTCAACGATTTCGTGCAACGTTTCGATTCACACTACGGCGGTTTCGGTAAAGCTCCTAAATTTCCATCACCCCACAACGTATTGTTTCTGTTGCGCTACTGGAAACGCAGCGGCGATGATGTGGCTCTGAGAATGGTTGAGAAAACGCTCCAGGCCATGCGCCTGGGAGGTCTCTACGATCATATCGGTTTCGGTTTTCACCGCTACTCGACCGATGAAAAATGGCTGTTGCCGCATTTCGAAAAAATGCTTTATGATCAGGCCATGCTGGCGTTGGCATATATCGAAGGCCATCAAGCCACCGGGAAGCCTGAATACGAGCAGACCGCCCGGGAAATATTCCAATATGTCTTACGCGATATGCAAGATCCTGCTGGGGGATTTTATTCTGCCGAAGACGCTGACAGTGAAGGCGCAGAAGGAAAATTTTACCTGTGGAGCAGTGATGAGCTGCACGCGATGTTAGATGACGACGACGCTGACCTTCTTCTCGATATCTATCATGTTGAAGAACACGGCAATTTTCGAGACCAGTCCACCGGCCTGAGAACCGGCAAAAATATCCTTCACCTTCAGGAGTCCATTCGGGAAATCGCTGGGAGATTAGACCTCAACGACAAGACCTTACGGAAACGCCTTGAAACCATACGACAGACGCTGTTCTGGCATCGCGAGCATCGCATTCATCCTCACAAAGATGATAAAATTCTCACCGATTGGAACGGTCTGATGATCGCCGCATTGTCCCGGGGCGCTCAAGTTTTTGATGAGCCGCTTTATCTTGAGGCGGCCGAAAAGGCAGCCAATTTTCTCCTGGACAAGCTGAAAGACAGACAAGGCCGCCTCCTGCATCGCTATCGCGACGGTGAAGCGGCGATTGCGGGGCATATCGATGACTATGCCTTCCTCATTTGGGGCCTGATAGAAGTGTATGAAGCGAGCTTTAAGGTCTCATATCTCAAAGAAGCTTTCCGCCTGCATGATGAGCTTTACCGCCATTTCGGCGACAAAGAACAGGGAGGACTCTATTTTACAGCAGATGACGCCGAACAACTCCTCATCCGGGAAAAAGAAATTTACGATGGTGCTGTGCCTTCAGGAAATTCGGTCTCGCTACTGAACAGTATCCGGCTTGGCAGACTTTCTGGAAATCCTGAGCTGGAAGAACAGGCTGCACATACTTTCAACGCTTTTGCCGCGACAATCGCCGATCACCCTACAGCGCATACGTTTTCTCTGCTGGGGGTGGATTTCGCGACAGGGCCATCGCATGAAGTGGTGATTGTCGGGAAACGACACGACGAAGGCACTCGTGAGATGCTGCAGAATTTACGACACGTGTTTGTGCCAAATAAAGTTGTGTTATTTCGCCCGGTTGACGAACTTCATCCTGAGATTCTCGATTTGACAGGCAACATTGCAGCATACTCGCGGATAGACGGAAAAACAACAGCCTATGTCTGCCGGAATTTTATCTGTGCCCTGCCCACCACCGATGCCGGTGAAATGCTGGAGATGCTGGAGAAAGAGTACACAAACGATTTACGAGACCCTGGAGTCTTTTCTCAACAATAAATGCGCAACAGATTCGTACGGCAAGAATTCATCTACTCAGCAGGCCAACACGTTCACCATTCTGACGTGCCGGGGTGCACTTCCCGCTCATTTCGAGCGAATCGGCAGGACCCATACGGCAATCCCGGGGTCATCGGCTCCTGCATCTCCCAGATATCCCATCGGATGATCCGTCATGTATAAGTTCCAGTAGCGCCCATTTGCATCATGATTAGAAGAGCCATACCACACCCCTCGCTTCGGGAACACCGCTTTTGGAAGGGCATGCGGATCGATTCCCCCTCCACGACTGACATTCCCGATTAAACGCGCAAGTTCTTGCATCGTCGGCATGTGCCAGTCTCCTGCACTCGATCCATCGTTTAAACCACAAATACCATCGTGTAATTCAGCAACTCGTTGGACCGCTCTGGCAGGGGTGAGCGTCCCGAAACAGTCGACATGATCGCGCAGAACATACAGGCCAGCCTCTGGGACTTCTACCGTTCCATCTCCGCGATCGATAAAGCTTGGATCTTTTATAGAGAGTGCGCCATATACGGCGACTGCTAATGGCATGGGATTAGCTGCGTCCCATTTTGAGATATCGCCATCATCGATTTTTACGACAATGGTCTGTTTATCCTGTCTGCGATGCGCCGTCCGATAATATAAGCCGCGTTTGCTAAACACAACAGGAAGGTGGGAGAGTACATGACTCGGATGATCGTAATCGAAGCTCAATAAAAATTCTCGTAGATCAGGAGCCCGAAAGCCGTCTCCCAGGGCACGTATCTGTTGTAATGTTGCACCATAGCCAGCCCCTGGTCCAAAGATAGAATTATCTTTCAGCCATATAATTCCTGTTTCCGGATCTGTATAAAGAGCATATCCATTCGCTTCAGTGATGTGCTCAGGTGTATTAGCAGAATCTGCTCTTGTCACATGCTTTCGATTCTCCGAGCAAGAGGAAAGCAGAAAAATGAGAGACGCCAGAACGATCATCTTCAGGCAGGCAAGACGACATGGACATCGTGAGCTAGTAGTGTTCATGGATGTTAAAGATGCTGACTATGTGTTGGAATATCACCAGATCTTCTCCACCTGAGGCTCACAACCATACCCGAACATCTCATCCTCGAGACCTTACAAGAACGTTACGACCAGACTTGCGCCCCAGCTTAAGGGCTCACCACGATCCGCGGATTGTGAGCGTTCCCCCAAGCAGAAAAGAGCGCAAACAAAAAGATATTCATGCATTCACTTTGAAAAATTGCAATAAAAATTCTTGTTTTTTTCAGAAAAGGCCATAGAGTGATACGCAGCAGCTGAAAATGTGAATCGGCTTATATGCGTGAGTATAGACGTTAAAAAACATAAGGAGAGAAGAAATACATGGCACAAGTACATTTCAATTCCAACCTGGCAGTACGAAGCGAATTTTGTAAAGAGAACCGCCCGGCCTCCTGTGGAATCGTCATTTTTGGCGCGTCGGGCGATTTAACACATCGCAAACTGCTGCCGGCTCTGTTCAGCCTCTGTCAACGCCAGCTGCTCCCTGGAGATTTTTATATCGTTGGAGTGGCCAGAACTGAGATGACCGATGAGATCTTTCGCCGCAAAAGCGAAGCATCCCTCAAAAAACGCTTTCAAAACGCTGATAACGAGCAACTTCAACACTTTGTCCAGCGCTGTTTTTATCTGTGTGGAGAGTATCAGGCGTCGGAATTGCATCAGAGCCTCGCCGTGCGCCTGCGAGAACTCGACAAACAGTTCCCCTCGATCGAAAATCATCTCTTTTATCTGTCAGTGCCACCGAGCCTGTACTCACCGATCGTGCAGCAACTCGGAGCCGCCGGACTGGTAAAAGACAGCGGTAGAGAATTCCCCTGTTCGAGAGTTATCATCGAGAAACCATTTGGACGAGATTTTGAGAGCGCCATGGCACTCGATCGGGAGTTGTACCAGGTCTTGTCTGAGCCTCAAATTTATCGTATCGATCATTACCTCGGGAAGATGACAGTGCAAAACATTTTGCTCTTCCGCTTTGCCAATTCAATTTTCGAACCGATCTGGAATCGAACCTATATTGATAACGTCCAGATTACCGTGGCAGAATCTTTGGGAGTCGAGCATCGGGCAGGCTATTACGAGCAATCCGGACAATTACGCGACATGTTCCAAAATCACATGCTGCAGATGCTCTCGCTGGTGGCGATGGAGGCTCCGACTTCCTTTGACGCTGACCGGGTTCGAGATGAAAAAGTCAAATTGTTGCGCTCGATCAAGCCCTTTCCCCTTGACAAACTGTCTCGCTGGATCGTGCGCGGACAATACGGACCGGGACGAATCAACGGGGTGGATCTGCCGGGGTATCGCCAGGAACCAGGCGTCGACCCCAATTCCCGCATCGAAACCTTCGTGGCTGCAAAATTGTCGATCGATAACTGGCGGTGGCAAGGTGTCCCGTTCTACCTTCGTTCAGGAAAACGTCTGGCCGGAAAAGTCAGTGAAATTGTCGTGACCTTCAAACGGCTCCCCCACTCAATGTTTTCACCGATTTCACCGGAAGAACTTCCACAAAATGTTCTGGTCTTCAGTGTACAGCCTCAGGAAGGCATTTCCCTGACGATCCAGGCCAAGCATCCTGGTCCGAAACTTTGTATGAGTTCGCTGGAGATGGACTTTCATTATGAAGAAATTTACAGCATTGAGCTGCCTGAAGCCTATGAACGCTTGCTACTCGATTGTATGCTGGGCGATCAAACCTTGTTTGTAAGGCACGATGACATGCAAGTGGCCTGGTCGCTGATTACGCCAGTGCTGGATCTCTGGATGGATGATGTGCATGGTAAACGCAGCGGAATGCTCTACACGTATCCATCCGGTTCCTGGGGGCCGGCGGAATCGGATGCGCTGCTGGAACGCGCCGGCTATCAGTGGGTTTCGACGAGTATCTAACGAGGATGGAAAAAAGCCGGGAGCAACACAGGCTGTTAGCCGAAGATCCTGTTTCCACATTCCCGGCATCGAGTCTGCTGATCATGTCGTATATACCTGAAGATTTTTGAAACCTTTTGCTTTGAAGGACCCGAAACATGTCTGTTGAGACACGATATTACCCGGATATAGAACAACTCAGCGCAGCAGCGGCAGAGCTCGTCTGCCGGAAATCAGTTCAGGCGGTTGACGAGCATGGCAGCTTCACGATGGCGCTGTCTGGTGGAAGCACACCGAGCGCTTTATACGAACTTCTGGCTCAAACACCTTACAGTGAAAGGATTCCCTGGGAAAAGACCTACCTTTTCTGGGGGGATGAGCGCTATGTGCCGACAGGGCATAAAGACAGTAATGCAGCAATGGCGCTTAAGACCTTTGTGAAGAAAGTTCCAATTCATCCGGGCCACATCTGCTGTATACCCACTGAAACCCCGTCTCCTGAAAGAGCCGCAGAGAACTATGAGCAGGAACTATACCGTCTTTTCCATGTTTTTGCCCCTGTGTCAAAAGAGCGAAATATTCCGGTCTTTGATCTGATTCTGCTGGGCATGGGGCCGGATGGCCATACAGCATCGCTCTTTCCGGATAGCCCGGTTTTGGAGGAACGCGAACGCTGGGTCAGTGCTGCTCCGATTCCTCGGCTCAAGCCTCCGCTGCCACGCATCACTCTGACTTTTCCGGTGATTAATGCTGCCGGCTCTGTCCTCTTTCTTATTAGTGGAGCGGAAAAAGGACGAATCCTCAAAAGCATTCTGGAAGATCCGCAACAGGCTCGACGTATGTACCCGGCAGCACGGGTACAGCCGTCTGGGGAGCTTTTTTACTTTATCTCGGAGTAACGTATGGAGAACGCAGCTCACGATTGCAGGTGAGCCTTACAGTGCAGACGGCAAGCTGAGAGCAGATGTGATGTGACCCTCACAATCAGCCCTGAAAACGGAGGAATTTTCCAACCTATGAAGCAGGGAATCTGGACGTATCGCTTTTGCTCGATAGACAGAGAGGCGAAATTGCCGCTGAAAGATTCACAAAACTTTCTCTGCTAGCTTAGAACCATCAAGAAATATTTGCCGATAGTTGTTAAACACCTCAAGGATATAGTTTAAGCTCCCAACGTTTTCCTCACTATTACTGTATGAGGAAATTCACCTTTTTCCATATTCTCGTCGATCTCATACAAAACATGATGAGCCGGTACAAAAACACGCAATAAAGCTCTTATCTCCGGGAATTTTACTTGACTTTCTAAAAAGCTATACCCCCGATAGTTCTGTCGGTAGAATTCTTGCTAAAATTTTTTATCACGCATTATGCAGGCCCACTTAACCGTCAGACTTCAAATAAACAAGGGGGGAAGACGAATACCATGAAGAATAAAAAAACATTTTTGGAGAATAAGGGAACACTTCTGGCTGTACTCTTTCTTGTTGCTCTGATTTTAGGGATTTATCTCCTGAATGGAAAGCATCAATTGTCTGTCAAACAGCAAAAAGAAATCTCACAGCTTCGCAGAGACCTCAAAAAATCTGAAGACAATTTTCATAAAGCGCAAAGTGACATAGAGGCTCTCAAGCACGAAAACGTGCGCATGACCAATCAACACAGCAGGAGCCTTTCTGCTCAGGAAAATGATCAAAAAAAGTTCAACACACTGAAAGATCGTCTTGCAGAACTGGAGATCAAATATAAGGACAGGATCGCAGACTTGGAACAACGTCTGCAAGGCGCTCCTTCAGAAGAACATGTACAGGGCTTACGCCAGACGATAGCAGAGCTTACCGCTCAAAGCGAGTCGTATGCCCAACGTGAAGAAGAGGCCCAAGCCAAGTTCAGCACTCTGAAAGACCAACTTGCAGAACTGGAGATCAAATATAAGGACAGAATCGCAGATCTGGAACAACGTCTGCAAGGCACTCCTCCAGAACAAGACTCTCAAGAATCACAATTCTCAACGCGGCAGCAGGACAGGGCCAGCGAGAAGCAGGCCCTGCAAGGCCAGATTCAGCAGGCTGCAGACCAAGACGCGACTATCGCGAAGTTAGAGCAGCAGCCTGCCCAGGCTCAGGACGGGCAGAACAAAGAGATTCAGCGGCTCTCAGCACAACTCGCAACGGTGCGGCAACAATTACGTGAACGGGTCAGGGAAGTCAGCAGCCTCAGGCAAGAGCATGCGACAGTGGTCGAAGACTTACAAGGCGCGCTCGCAACGCAGGAGCAGGACAGAGCCGGCGAGAAGCAGACCCTGCAAGCGCAGGTTCAGCAGGCTGCAGACCAAGACGCGACCATCGCGCAGTTAGAGCAGCAGCTTGCCCAGGCTCAGGACGGGCAGAACAAAGAGATCCAGCGGCTGTCAGAACAGCTTGCCACAGTGCGGCAGCAATTATGCGACAGTGGTCGAGGACTTACAAGGCGCGTTCGCAACGCAGGAGCAGGATTGGGCCAGCGAGAAACAGGCCCTGCAAGCGCAGGTTCAGCAGGCTGCAGACCAAGACGCGACTATCGCGCAGTTAGAGCAGCAGCTTGCCCAGGCTCAGGACGGGCAGAACAAAGAGATCCAGCGTCTCTCAGAACAGCTTGCCACAGTGCGGCAGCAATTACGTGAACGGGTCAATGAGCTCAGTACGCTCAGGCAAGAGCATGCGACAGAGGTCGAGGACTGGCAAGCTGCACAGCAGGACAGGGCCAGCGAGAAGCAGGCCCTGCAGGCGCAGGTTCAGCAGGCTGCGGACCAAGACGCGACCTTAAAGCAGACGCTTGCCCAGGCCCAGGAAGGGCAGGGCGAAGAGATCCAGCGGCTTTCAGGACAACTCGCAGCAGCCCGGCAGCAATTACGTGAACGGGTCAGGGAACTCAGCAGCCTCAAGCAGGATTTCGTTCGACAAAGCTCGGAACTGAATGAATCACGGGCAAACGAATCCATGCTGAACGCGAATTTGCAGAGCCAGGAAGAAGAGTCGCGCAAGCAGCAAGAAGCGCACCAAAAAGCTTTAGCAGATTTGCAGGAATCCATTCAAGGAGAAAATCTTGAGAAAGAGAGGCTCCAGAAACGCTTACAGCAGGAGCTTGAACGTTCGAAGCAGGAATACCAGAATCAGCTCGATCTCCTGGGAGAGAAAAAACAAAAAGAACTTGAGAAAAAAGACCAGGAACTCCAGAAATTCAGATCGATTGCCGAGACTTACCAGAATTTGGCCCAGGATCTGGAGAAAGAAATTGAACAGCAAACCGTCACTCTCGATCAATTCAAGGAGAAGTTAACGGTTACCTTAGTGAATAAAATCGTGTTCTCCACAGGCAGCGCCAAAATTAATGCAAATGGTCTCAAGATATTGACTCGTGTGGCGGAAGTCCTGAAAGATCATCTCGAAGGGCGTGTCATCCGAGTCGAAGGACATACTGACAGCCAAATCATCGGCCCGGATTTGCAAAAGATTTATCCCAGTAACTGGCATCTTTCTGTGATAAGAGCCGTCAACGTTGTCCGCTATTTGGAAGACGTTGTCAAAATTCCACCCGAAAAGCTGTATGCGGTCGGCTTTGGCCCCTATCATCCTGTTGCAGATAATGAAACAGAGGCAGGCCGGGCCTTAAACCGTCGTATTGAGATTGTCTTGACTCCGGAATTCGAGAGGAGTATGCACGAAGAATGAAGATGACTTGTCTACGCGCTTTCGTGTTGTGGAGCCTTCTGGTCTGTGCTGCCGGCACACCGGTGTTCGGGGGCTCCACAGCGTTGATGTCAGTCGATGAGATTCGCGCAGGTATGAAGGGAGTGGGGAAAAGCGTTTTCTCCGGAACGAAAATCGAAAGTTTTGATGTAGAGATTCTCGATGTCGTTAGAAATCAGAGTCCCGGTCATGACGCGATCATGGCGCGTGTCAGCGGAGGGCCGCTTCCTCTCGAAGAATCTGGTGTCTTGGGCGGTATGAGCGGAAGCCCAATTTATATCGACGGGAAACTGATCGGGGCTTTGGCTTTCATGCCGGCGCTCTTTCCCAAAGATACGATCGTTGGAATCACCCCCATCCACGAAATGTTGCGGGATGCTGAACGCGCTCGGTCAACGACGGGTGCTTCAGCTCAACACGCTGTCCACGGGGCCGGCCCTTTTCATCACATCCTCACCCCGCTTGTCGTCTCAGCTGTCGACCGACAGGTCTTAGCGTTTATGCAAGATCAATTTGCAGCGTGGAATATGATGCCTGTTCAGGGTGGAAGTGGCTCGTATAGGGCTGCTGATAAACAGCTTGATACGGATTTGCAGCCTGGGTCTGCCGTTGGTGTGCAATTGATTCGGGGTGATATGGCAATGAGCGGTATCGGCACCGTGACATATCGCAACGGAAAGCACATTATCGCCTTTGGGCATCCGATGTTTTTTGCAGGCGACGTCAACATGCCGATGACCTCTGCGTATGTGCATGTCGCTGTATCCAACTATCATAAATCATTTAAAATGGCTTCTTCAACAGCCGTCGTCGGAACGATCCTGGGTGATCGTTTGACCGGAATTTCAGGGCAGCTCGGTATGCAGCCCCGCCTGCTGCCGCTCTCTGTCAGCATCCATAGCGACAGCGTATCGCCTGCCGATCGTCATTATCATTTCGAGCTTGTAGATCACCGGATTTTTAGTCCTTTATTGATCAAAATTGCGGGTCTCCACTCGCTGCTTACGACTGAGAAAGGGCTCGGAGAGCTAACAATTCAGACCCGACTTACAGTCGACTTTGATGATGCACCTTCCCTCACAACGGAAGACTATTTCAGCGGCTCTTCCGGTCCGGTTTCAGCGATTTTGGGTGCCTTTGCCCCCTTTGATATGCTGATGAACAATCAGCTCGAAAGCGTGGATGTCAGGCGTGTGTCACTGGATATGGACCTGAAAAATGCGTTAAGGACTGCCGAAATCACTGGTCTGCGCGTCCGGAATAATATCGTTCATCCTGGGGAAGAGATCGATGCGACAGTCACCTTAAACCCGTATAATCGCAACGAGATGCAGATCACAGGCCGCCTGACGATTCCTGAAGAGGCTCACCAGGGGCCGCTACAACTGTTCGCCTGCGACGCCACAATGACGTCACATTTTGACAGGACTCGTGCTCAAGCGAAATTTTTCCCGCGCACTGTTGAACAACTCAAAGAACGACTGCAAGAACGACTCAGCACTAACACAGTTGTGCTGTTCCTCTTCCAGTTAAAACCCGGAGCAGTGGTTCAGGGACAAGAATTGCCATCTCCGCCTGTTTCAATGCTTTCTTTGATGAGTTCCAGCCGTACATCTACTGGAAAGAATAGTTTAACACATGGAAATATTATTGCCCGTCGTATGATACCGACCCAGCACGCCGTTAGCGGATGCGCAGTTCTCCCCCTACAGGTTGACGGACAACCCACCCTCACCAGACAAATTCAAGACATTTTTATCAGAGGAGAACACGCGGAATGACATCACTACGACAATCATGCGTTCAGCTTCTGCTGTTCATTGCGGCATACAGTCTCACAGTTTCACTTCAGGCAGAAAGTACTGAAACCATGATCTGGGAGACCAGCAGCTTTACGGATTTTCAACAAGGGGAGCTTAAAGGGGTTTCATTGAGCAGTAAGGGCGAGATTTCCCTGGGGCCTGCATTGGAAACACGCCTGACGCTGGACGGTCAGGATTTATACGTCTGGGCTCTTGCCGAAGACTCACAAGGCAGGATCTACGCGGGAACTGGAGAACAGGGGAAAATCTTCACCATTGCGCCGAACGGTGACCTTGAGCTGTTTTTTGACTCTCCTGAAATCAACATTCTGAGCCTGGCAGTCGGACAGGATGATGCCGTGTATGCCGGAAGTGCTCCCGACGGACTGATCTATAAAATCACCCCCAGCGGACAGGCCGAGACTTTTTTTATGAGTGGTGAACATTATGTCTGGAGTTTGGTCTTCGGTGCTGACAACCTTCTCTATGCCGGCACTGGAGAATCCGGTAAGATTTTCAAAATCGCGCCGGACGGGACCGGAACCCTGTTCTACGATTCGCCGCAATCACATGTCATGTCGCTGCTCTATGATGCTCAGGGATGGCTTTATGCCGGAACCGAAGGCAAAGGACTGGTGTATAAAATCGATCTTCAGGGAAAAGCATTTGCCCTCTATCATGCACAAGAGGAGGAAATTCACCGCCTCGCGCGCGACGCAGAGGGCAATCTCTATGCCGCAGCGCTCAACAACAGCATTTATCCAAAAATTCAAGGATCGATTCCATCAGAAGCACGGCCATCTGACAAGGAAAAAATGCTGAAACGGTCGTCAATTTATCGTATCACTCCCGAAGGAACGGTTCTGAAATTGTCAGATCTGCCGGGAACGCTCATTCATGCCATGTCGCCCATAAAAAAGGGTGAACTGTTGCTTGGAACCGACACACAAAATGCTCTTTACAAATTTTCGCCTGACGGAACATCTCAACAACTTCTTATGTTAAAAAGCGGAACCAGTATCTCAATTCTGAACAGTATGGATGGAAGCCTCTATCTCGGCACCGGCGACGGCGGGGCAGTCTACCGACTTGGACCAGGGCTTTCGACAACAGGAGAATACCTCTCTCCTGTTCATCACGCTCCTGGGACTTCGAACTGGGGTAAAATTTTTTGGCGGGGAACTCCGCAACAGACCGCTCTGTTCACCAGAACAGGAAATACCGCACGTCCTGACGAGACGTGGAGTGGTTGGTCCGAGGCTCTCCTGAATCACGAAGGAGAAAGCATTCCGAACCCGCCGGCGAGATATATTCAATGGAAAGCTGTCCTGTCTTCAGGAGAACAGATAGCTCCTGTTCTCAAAGAAGTTTCCGTCGCCTATTTGCCTCGCAATCTCCCTCCGCGCATTGACGAAATCGCAGTCTATCATGCTGCTTTATTGACTGGGCCGACACAAGCGCAGATCACGCCCAAAGTCGTTGTTGCAAATGATGCCGTTGTTCCGTCGGAAAAAATAATCAGCTCGGCCCAGCCCGAGCCAGTCAATAAAAGCAATTTGAAAGCCCCAACACGTTTACCGGACAGGCATGTCAGTATTCTCTGGAAAGCCGTTGATCCCAATAAAGAGAAATTGCTGTATACGATCTCATTGCGCGGAGAACAGGAAACACAGTGGAAGATGCTTAAGGAAAAGCAAGCAGAATCGCGTTATCTGCTCGACACCAGTACGCTGGCAGACGGGCGTTACGTCGTCCAAATCAGTGCCGTTGATCTCCAGAATAATCCTCCGGATAAGACCCTTGAAACTAAAAAAATCAGCGAGCCTTTCGACGTCGATAACACTCCTCCGAAGGTTTCGATTGTGCTCAGGCAGCAGGATGCCGGAGCACTTCTGCTGACGATCGTTGCGCAGGATGAGTACAGCCGAATCAAGCAGGCAGCATACGCTCTTGATGCTGGCGAGTGGTGCTCAATTTTTCCAGACGATCTGGTGACGGACTCACGAGATGAACACTTTTCGATTTCCCTCACAGATCTTGATAAGGGACATCATGTCCTGAGCTTTAAAGCCACAGACATGCTGGGGAATATCGGTGTGGGAACCATACGGTTTTCCACCCCTCTAGCAAGCAGTACACAAGAACAGGGAAGCAGGAAAAGACGAGACAGCATTGCTTCAAGGCCAGCAACGGCAAGCCATCATTGACCCTTGCAGGGAAGAGAGAGGTTTTTATGCTGACAAGAACAGAACTCGATGTCTTTTTACGAGAGACATATCGTTATGCCGACTTTCAGGACTATTGCCACAATGGTCTGCAAATCGAGGGGAAGGAACAGATTCACAAAATCGTGTTTGCCGTCTCTTTCCATATGCCGCTTCTCACACAGGCCATTGCTGTCCAGGCAGATGCCATAATTGTTCATCATGGGATTTTCGGAAAAAATTTTTTTCGTGTGACCGGCAGCTTGAAAAAAAAGGTCAGGGCCCTGCTTTCACATGACATGTCCCTGTTCGGAATCCATCTTCCAATGGACGCCCACAAACGTCTCGGCAATAATGCGCAGCTCGCCTCCTATCTCGGAGCCGAGATCTTCGATGTTTTCGATATTGGCTTTTTTGTGCGAAACACGGAAGGCTATACTTTCTCGGAGATGATCGATATTTTTCATCGGAAACTTTACAGCACTGTAAGCGGGTCGCTTTCCGCAACAGCGTCAGCCGCTTCTCTCACGTCTCCCAACTCCCTTCTGCACCCCAGACTCATTCATGGCTTTCTCTGCTATCCGTATGGCCCGGAACGCCCGGAACGGATTGCCATTGTTTCCGGCGGATCTTCGCGTCTGTTCCGTTTAGAAGAGCTTCTCGACATGCAGGGCATCGACACCTTTATCTGCGGCAGTGTCGATGAAAGCACAGCCGCTGCTGCCTATGAAAGCCGCAGGAATTTTCTGAATATCGGACACTACTGGTCCGAAAAAGCCGGGCCTCTGGCTCTGAAGGCAGAGATCGAAGAACAATTCGATGTTGAAACACAGTTTATTGACGTGGAGAATATCATCTAAAGCTTAGAGCAGGGCTTTGATAATCTCCAGAGAGCTCAGGAAACAAAGGTCGGAATTCGACTGGCTCAACAGTTCATCTTCCCGCAATTCTCTTCCTGGATGGATGTAGTTGCGGTAAATTCTGGAAATATTCCCCACATGTACAAACAGATCGCTCAAGACCTTTTTCTCTCTTAAATATTGAAGGATTTCGGCTAAATCACACTCATAGAGATCGCGCTTTTCAGTCCGATTGTTTTTCCGCTGAAAATAGAGCTTCGTAATCTCCTTCTGCTCACAGTAATAGACCAGAATCACCTCAAGCAGCGATCCCGAAAGCACGATGACGGCTTTTTCGTTTTTCATCAGATAATTAAAAAACAATTCATTGAGATCACGTTCCGCAATGTCACGGAACTTTTTTTCCATCGTCCGGATCTTCCGCAGAAGTGAAAAATAGGCCAGCCGATCCAGATGTTCAATACTCAGCGTTTCAAGACCCTTAATCCACTTTGCCGGCAGTTGCCGAGGTTCGATCTGTTTCAGTTCTTCAGGCAGAAAAGGATTTAATTCATAGATCGGAGTCAATTGCCTGTCCCGTTGTTTCGTATCACGGATGTAGCCCTTGGCAAGCCAATCCTGCCGTAAGATTCTTGCGTATTCCAGCTCTGCTTCGCTCAATGTGCCGAAGGTCCACTCTGACATTGCGAGGCGGTTGTTTTCGAAGTCCGGCTCACGCTGCAGATTCTTTACAAAACGCTTCAGATGCTCAAGCACAAAATCGTCTTCATCTCCCAGAAAGTTGAGGGCTTTTGCATAGTTTTCCCGCAGTGATTCCTGTTTCTGAACGACTGCCAAAAGCTGGTGATAATTTTCTGCGATCACTTCATCCTGTGGAACGAGTTCACGGGCACGCTGAATGAGCTCAAAGGCATCGCGAAACTGATTCTTCTGCCGTTTAATATGGGAAAGATTATTTAAAATAAGTGAGTTATCCGGTTCTTGCCGTAAGAGACAGTCATAGATGTATTCGGAGTCGTCCACGTAGCCCAGTTCATTGAGCGAATAGGCGACTTCGAACATATAAAAGCGTTCCTGGGGGGTACACAGATCAGAATGAAACAACTCCACAATCCACGTGAACTTCCGCTCCTGAAAAAGCCGCTCTATAAGAAGAACCGTAAAAGTCCGGGCCTGATCGATCTGGGCGCAAGAGCGAAGCCCTTTGATCTTCGATCGTTCTGCTTTGAATTCTTTCCCGGTCATAGTGAAATCAAGGTGCTGAGTTCGGCGCGATGTTGGTGATGATGGTTTTGGGATAATACACTTTTACGCTCACAAGCTCCGGTAAGGTGAATTTCACCTGAACGGTCGATTGTCCCTCAAGCAGCGAGCGTGTCTCAATCACTGCGGGGATGTCTTCCGGCTTAAGCTGCTGAATGACGAGCTTTGGACCGTTTATCAGCGCAGTCACGGAATCCGGAACAATATCGACTTTCCGATCTTCCTCCTTATCAACTGACAGGGGGATATTCTCGAAAAAGCGGCTGATCATCTCAGGCACAATTTCTACGGTCACATCGACCATTTCATGTTTTTCATCGAGGTGAAATGAGGCATTCGGCAGCTTGAGTCTGACCTTTTTACTCAATGGTTCAGTACTGCTGTTAAGAGCGACTGTCTCGGTTTCCACGTTTGTTAGCTTCATGAGAAGGCTTTGGGGACCCGTGACCTTCACAGTGTTCGGAACTGATGTCACGCCTCCCAGGACATAGCCGTCTGCTGCGTCACCTCGCAGTATGACCTCAACCGGCAGTGCTTTCAGAACCGTTGTATCCAGCAGCACATCCACGCGTGACGGACTGACTTGTGTGACGGTCGAACCGACAGGACCGGCAATCCCCTCTGGAGAGATTGTAAACGTATTCCATCCCTTGATCACATTTTTCAAGTCGATATGGACATCGAAATCGCTGGGAGTCACATGTTTCACTGAGCTGGAAAATCCGCGAATGGTGACCTCAACTTCCCGCAAACTTTCGATGATTTCCAGATCGGTGGGAAGGTTTCTCAGCTCAAGCGGGACGGTGAGACGAACTTCCGATTTTTTCCCTCCCACGACCAGCCCCCAGATGAAGACCGCCAGCACGAAGGCAATCAACTTTAAGTGCAGGTCTTTGAACACATGCAATCTGATGAAATTCATGAGTACAGTATACATACAGATCGATCGCTCCGCTCCTCATGCTGAGTACTCAGTTCGGAGTATTCCAGGGCGCTTTCAACGGCCTTGATCCCACAGTGGGTCCCAGGAGATTGTTCAATGCCCGTTTAAGCTCTGATGAGCTGAGATGCCGGGTAATTTCACCTTCGACGGTAATGGAAACGGAGCCGGTTTCTTCCGACACGATTACCACGACAGCATCGGTTTCTTCCGTGATACCAATTGCCGCCCGATGTCGTGTGCCAAGCTCCTTGCTGATGTCACTTGAGAGCGTTAACGGCAGAAAACATGCGGCTGCCACTACGCGATGATCCTTAATAATCACTGCACCATCATGAAGTGGAGCTCTCGAAATAAAAATGCTGCTCAGTAATTCTTTAGAAACCTCCGCATCCAGCGTAACCCCTGAGTTGATAAAGGATTTCAGCCCAACTGTCCGCTCGATCACGAGTAACGCTCCGATACGTCGGCTCGAAAGCCATTCTGCCGAACGAACCACTTCGTCAATAACTTGAGATTTTTCGATACTGTAAAAATGACGAAAATAGGTATTCTGTCCGACCTGGGCAAGTATCCTGCGTAATTCCGGCTGAAACAAGACCAGAATGGTTAAGAATAAATAGCCCAGCAGATTTCGCATTCCCCAACTCAGAACATACAATTCGAAACGCTGCGCGATATAATAGCCTACGGCAATCACAAATAAGCCGATCATCATTTGCGCTGCCCGCGTTCCCCGCGCCATCAGAAGGATTCGATAGAACAGGTAAGACACGATCAGAATATCAACAATATCCTGCCATCGCAGCAGTTCGAACCATTCCAGGGGACTTAACAAGCTCGTCATCATCGCATGACTTCTCGCATAATTAGCTTCGGGGTATCGTAACATTGCGCCTCGAAGCTAATCGAGGCGCATGTCAAAGCAGAGGCATCGCGCCTCATGTTCTGAAAGGGCTGTAACACATGAAAAGAAGACGGTTGTAAATCCTCCATAGCGCTGTTATGCCGCAGCTGCCGTCTTGATAATCTCATCAATTTCAGGGCCGTCCAGGGATTCGCGCTCCAACAGCGCCTGTGCTACGGCATGAAGCGCTTTCACATTGTCGCGGATCAGTTTTCGGACCAACTCAAGCTGTTCAAAGACGATTCGCTGCACTTCCTGATCGAGATTGACGGCAGTCGCGTCACTGTAATCCTGATGCCGCGACATCTCACGTCCCAGGAAGATTTGTTCTTCTTTCTGCCCGTAGACCAGCGGTCCCATTTTATCGCTCATCCCCCATTCACAGACCATCTTGCGGGCGATCTCCGTAGCTTGCTTCAAATCATGAGATGCGCCGGTCGCGACATCGTCCAGTGCGATCTCCTCAGCGACCCGACCTCCCAGGAATATCGCGATACGGGTCAACAAGAAGCGTTTCGTCTCATGATGCTTTTCCCCCTCAGGTAATTGCTGCACCAGGCCAAGCGCATAGCCTCGAGGAATAATCGTCGCTTTATGCACTGGATCCGAGTTGGGCAGCAAGGTGCCAACCAGGGCATGTCCGGCTTCATGATAGGCTGTGATTCGCTTATCCTCATCGGTCATGATCACGCTACGGCGCTCCTTACCCATCAAGACTTTATCTTTGGCTTCTTCAAGGTCTTCCATCTCAACGGCAGGCTTCTCGTATCGCGCGGCAAGCAGAGCTGCTTCGTTGACCAGATTGGCTAAATCCGCTCCAGAAAAACCAGGTGTACCACGCGCCACCACTGTTAAGTCGACATTATCCGCAAGAGGAATTTTACGAGTATGCACAACCAGAATGCCTTCACGGCCCCTCACGTCCGGGCGCGGGACCACCACTTGCCGGTCGAAACGCCCTGGACGAAGCAACGCGGGATCCAGCACATCCGGCCTGTTGGTAGCGGCAATCATAATCACCCCGTCATTCGACTCAAAGCCGTCCATTTCGACTAAAAGCTGATTAAGAGTTTGTTCCCGCTCATCGTGTCCTCCTCCCAGACCAGCACCGCGATGCCGGCCGACAGCATCCATTTCATCGATAAAAATAATGCAGGGAGCGTTCTTTTTGCCCTGTTCGAAAAGATCTCTTACGCGTGAGGCTCCGACTCCTACAAACATTTCTACAAAATCAGAACCACTAATACTGAGGAAAGGGACTTCCGCTTCACCGGCAATCGCTTTGGCCAAGAGCGTTTTTCCGGTTCCTGGAGGGCCCACAAGTAATACACCTTTCGGGATTTTGCCCCCAAGTTTCTGAAATTTTTGCGGGTCCTTGAGAAAATCGATTATTTCCTGTAATTCCTCTTCAGCCTCCTCCACGCCGGCAACATCTTTAAACGTGACTTTACGTCGCTCCTCGGTCAACAATTTCGCCCGGCTTTTTCCAAAAGACAGTGCCTTATTGCCTCCCATTTGCATCTGCCGCATAAAAAAGATCCAAATACCGATAAAAATCAACATCGGCAGCCAGGTGAGGAGATAACCGTACCAGGGATTCTGCTGCGTCGGTTCAACCTGGACACGAACCCCCTGTCCACTCAAGGTGTCAAAAAAGGACGAATCAAAAGAATCGACAATAATATAGGTTTTGAACTCTTTCCCATCAGTGCCGACGCCGTGGATACGCTGTTTATCGCTGTCAATCGAAATCTCACGGATCCCTCCATTATCGATTTTCTGCATAAATTCACTGAAAGGGATTTCATCCAAATGCCTATCCTTATTCGTGCTGACGAGATCAACGACCAGAACCACGATAATCCCGAGAACTAACCATAACGCAATATTTTTGTAGAACTGACTCAACGCTCAGACCTCCTGTCAAAGTTGTGAAATGGGAACCGCACAACATAAATAAGTGAACGAGAAAGCGCTCAAACACGCGAGAGAAGTGTTTTTTATGACGTATCCTGTTGTAGATGGCAACGTAAAATCGTGTTCGTTCCCACGCGGAGCTTCACGCGCTCGTCAATGCTGTAGCCGGCCACCCAGACGATTCCTGCTCTATCCGCAAGGATTGGAATAATATGTCGTTTATGTCTAGGAACTTTTCTGTCAATAAAAAATTCTTTCAAGCGCTTTTTTCCCTTCATCCCCAGAGCTTGAAACTTGTCTCCAGGCTGACGGAATCTCAAACGAAGCGGAAAACAGAGCTGTTCATAATCAAAATATTGGCAGTACGGGCTTTGCCCGAGCAACAGATCGTGCCATTCCATTTCGTGTACAGTAATCACGTCTGTTTCCAAGAGCAGACCGCCGTAACGTGTCGTACCCGGAACGTTCAGCGCGATGGACACCTGATCCGCGTCGGGACAGGCCGTCCCAGTCCGCTGCGCTTTTTTAAGACAGCCATGCGAGTAAGTACGGCAGGCAATCACTCCGTTCGGCAGCATAAGAATTTTTTCACCCTCTTGCCGTGAGAATAACGCGATCACCGCTCTCACATGCACGATTTCGAGACGATAGCGCTGCCCACAAAGCTCGCTAAACGCTTTATACAGTAGCTCACGCTGAATCGTCGCGTCCTCTTCTCGAAACACTGTCAGCTCAAAATCCACCTGTTCTTTCTGAATTCGGCATATCTGCGCATAGCGTTTCCTTGCGATTTTCTCAATGAAGGATGCATCTTCCTGAAAGATGTGAGCATAATTTGTAAGACGCTTCTGAATCGCAGGCGTGAAATGCTGTCGTAAAAAAGGAAGCAAGTCAAGCCGAACGGCATTACGGAGATATTTTCGGCTGAGATTCGAGCTGTCAGTCACGGCCGAGAAGCGGCATAGCTGCGCAACCCTCTCGATCTGTTTACGTGTGCACGATAACAACGGTCGGATAATCCGCCCGTCGACAACCGGTCGAATTCCCCCCAGCCCCCGAACTCCCACACCGCGAATTAAGCCCATCAAGACCGTTTCAGCCTGATCGTCGGCATGATGGGCCGTCGCAATTTTTTCCGCACGGATCTGTTCAGCAATGGTGTAAAATAGGCGATAGCGACACTGACGGGCGGCATCCTGTGGAGACAGTTTCGTCTCACGCATAAACGCCGGAACGTCTACCGATTCGATCGTGCAGCCGACTCCCAGCTTCCCGGCAAGAGAGCGGACAAACTCAGCATCGCGTTCAGCCTCGGCTCCGCGGAACTGATGGTTGACATGAACGACATGCAGCGTAATTTCCAGGCGCTCTTGCAGGAAAAGCAGAACATGCAGCAATAGCACGGAATCACGTCCGCCTGACACGGCAACCAGGACACATTCCCCGGCATTCAACATCCGGTACTGACGGATATAGCTGAACACTTGTTGATGTAATCGAGTCACTTCATTAGGCATGAAACACGATAACATGGGGAATACGCCGACACAGCGCAGAGAATAAGAGAAGTGGCGGTGCAGGGATTCGAACCCCGGACACTACGGATATGAGCCGTATGCTCTGACCACCTGAGCTACACCGCCATAAAAACTTTTGAGGAACATCGACCGAAAAACGTAACGCTTTCGAATATATACCCTTTGTGAGGCTGTCAGCAATTCCTAAAAGAGAGACACTGATTTTGTCAAGAAAATAAATTTCTTACTCGAAAAAAATCGCTTCAGAGGGTAAAAATCATAACGGGATTCGATAATAGCTGGAGACAGCTCTTCTTTTGTCCAGCACTTCCAGATGCTGCTAGTCCAGATCTCCAAAGACCTTGTGGGGAAAGCCAGTGACACGTACCCGACCGTGCTCATCGATCAGAATTTCCACGCTGCTTCCCGGGAATTCCAGTTCCTCCTTCCGAGTGCAGTAACGCCCGGAAAGATAATGCAATGTCTGATTGCTGCTCCCGCGCAACGCGTTCAAACAGGCGCGTTCGCGTATAAAGGGGCCGGCAACCAGGAGATCACACTCTGCCAGCAGCTTTTCCCAAGCGGGATTCCCGGACTGTGAAAGCTGTTCATACGTGAAACCGCTGAACACAAGTATACCAAGCCCGGCTCTATGCAGTCTGCGAGCGAGCTCCGCCAGCGCATCTGCCTGGAGAAACGGTTCACCGCCACTGATGGTGACTCCTTCGATATCCGAAATCGCGAGAACGTGTTCCGCCAATTCATCGACCGAAATCTGGCGGCGGATTCCAGAATCGTGCGTGGCAGGATTAAAACAGCCCAGACAGCCCAGGCTACAGCCCTGCACCCAGATCACCGCCCGTTGATCAGGCCCGTTTTCGGTTGAACGAGCCAGAAAATCATGCAGGTTGAGCTCTAACATGTCTCCCCCCTGTTCCTTCAACGCAAAGCCGCCCCAAAAAATCAGGAATGTGAACGTTCAGTGCGTCACCAACCGGCGACCAACTCGCCCAATGGGGATGGGAACACCGGTCCGTTATACAGCTTCCCACGCCACGGGTTCTTCCAGTTAAAACTCAACGGACCGAAGTAATACTCTAAAAGGGAAATCAGTTCGAAGGTGAAATAGCCCTGGTACGCAGAAACCTGCTATCGCTCCCATGAAAACGCAGGTAAAGGTTCCGATCGTCATACAACATTTTGCACAGGCTACCGGGTGGTGCCCGCTGCTGTCATGCATACTGATCTCGTGAGATGTCTTCTCTCTCACAAAGCGCCCGCCTGTCAACAGAAAAAACCGAAAGGAGAGAAGCAGGGACAAGACGAGCGTTCTGGTCTGCCAAAAAGCGTGACCCTTATTCCAGCCATGATCGGATTCCACAAAATCTCTGAAAAAAACGTGTGCTATAAATCTTGACAATATCCGCGATCTCCCTTACGCATTTTTCAGCTAACTCATGATAAAATGCGGTACGTACGTTCAGTGTCACTCAGAGACCCCGCAAGGAGCCAGGACATGACTGCAAGAGAAGACCTTTGCCATTCAAGCATCATCATCGTCAGTGACAACCCCTTGCGCTTGGAGCGCTTTGCTGGCGAACTGCAAGAGCATGGATGCTCCATCGAGGTGCTGGAACACGGAAGACAAGATCTCCCGGCCTTTATTGAAAAGACGAATCCGGATTTGCTTATCTTCGATGTGTTTCGTATCGGCAGCAAAGAACTCGAGATGTGCCGACGTATTACGCAGCACGAGCGGACCTGCGACGTACCGGTGATGTTCATCACAACTCTGACGGAAACCATCAACAAGGTGCAAAGCTTTGAGGCGGGAGCCGCAGATTACATCAGCCGTCCTTTCTCACATGAAGAAGTCCTGGCGCGCATGACAGCTCATCTTCGTATCAGGAGCCTGCAGAAATGCCTTCGAGAAAAAAATCATCGGCTGGAGCAGGAAGTTCTCGAGCACCGACGTACCGAGCAAGCCTTACGGGAGAGCGAAGAACGTTTTAAGGTCCTGGCGGAAGCCACGTTTGAAGGCGTCATTGTCCACGAAAAAGGCTTGATCGTCGACGTCAATCACATGATGGAAGAGATGTTTGCGTTTAAGCGCTCTGAGCTGATCGGGAAAAACGCCCTCGATCTGATGATGGCGGAACTCAGCGACGGTATTGTGGGCAACATTCATTCTGACTATGAAAACCTGACCGAAGGTGAGGGAATCCGGAAAGACGGGACACGCTTTCCAGTGGAAATTCAGATCAAAAAAATTCCTTATTATGGACGCAGTGCCCGCGTAGCAGCAATTCGGGATGTCACCTGGCGTAAGCAGGTTGAAAATACGATTAAGGAATCACGCCGGCACATCTGCAGCATTATCGAGAGTTCTCTTGATATGATTATCAGCGTCGATCATGAACGCAAGATCGTCGAGTTCAATCGCTCCGCCCAGAAAGTTTTTGGCTATACTGCCGACGAAGTTATTGGACGATCAATTGACTTGCTCTACGCAGATCCGAAAGAATCGTCACACATTCATGAACAGATGAAGTCAGAAGGTCAGCTCATCATGGAAGTCGTCAACCGGCGCAAGAGCGGAGAAAAATTTCCCTGTCTGCTTTCGGCCTCAACCTTACGAAACGCAAAGGGTGGACGGATCGGCTACATGGGGGTTTCCCGCGATATCACCGAACAGAAACGCGCAGAAGCCGAGCTGATAGCTGTGCATAATGACCTGCGAGATAAAAACGAGCAGCTCAAAGAGCTGAACGCGAGTAAAGATAAATTTTTTTCGATCATATCTCACGATCTTAAAAATCCCTTCAGCATCCTGCTGGGATTAGCCGAGCTTCTGAGCATGAATGTCCAAAAGTATGACAAGGCGAAAACCCAGGGGCTTGTCACCCGGCTCTATTCCTCGGCTCAAAAATTGTATACACTGCTTGAAAATCTCTTAACTTGGTCGAAAGTTCAAAGAGGTCTGATGGAATGTGTGCCTGCCAAAATCGATCTTCACACTCTTGTGGAAGAGACCATCGATCTGTTCACGGCGCAATCCGAGAAAAAACACATCAGGCTGTACAATGCAATACCGCCCGGGATAGAGGCCTGGGCCGATGAAAGCATGGTGAACACGGTCTTACGCAACCTGATCTCCAATGCCCTGAAATACAGCAACAGCGACGGGCTTGTGCATGTGTGCGCCGAGAAGTCTGAACAAGATTTTTGGGAGATTTCAGTCTCAGACAATGGGGTCGGTATTCCCGATTACGCCCTGCCGAATCTCCTCAGAATCGACACCCATTATACACATTTGGGGACCTTCGGAGAAGAGGGAACCGGGCTTGGCCTCATTCTCTGTCGCGAACTTGTGGAGCAAAACGGCGGCACACTTCGTGTCGAGAGTAAAGTCGATCAAGGAACAACCTTCTTTTTTACTTTGCCTCAAAGCCATTGAGTTCCCAGGATGCTTGTCGCCGCTTTACCGAGACGGTTGTCATGGATAACTTTTACGTATATATCGACAAAATTCAACTCCTGTTTATTTTTATCAACAGCTTTCTGCTCTCACGAGTCCTTGTCGTGACAAAAGTGCCAGAACGCCTGGTGCTCTATCTGATCGGCAAGCAGCATCTCCCTATCAGTCGAATCAGCTTGTATGTTATCGCAGCCTCTGCCTTGCTCTCGTTTTTCATTCCCAACGTCATCACGGTACTGGCCTTACTGCCGATCCTCAAAATCCTCTGCGACACCTTTGAAGAGTCACTTCCTTTGCGCTACCGTGAAATCGAGACGCTGCTTCCCCTCGCTCTGATTTACGGTGCAAACATCGGCGGGATGGGATCGATAACCGGCACGCCGGCGAACGGGATTATGGTTGTATACGCGACCTTGTATAATCTGCCCGGCGTTGAGTATCTAACCTTTGAAAACTGGCTGCTGTGGGGAGTACCGATCGTCTGCGCATTTGTCATCATGTCATGGCTCCTGCTGACGTTATACTTTCGTTTGTGGACCTATGACAATGATCTCGTTCGTGTGATCGTTCACGAAACTGATGCCTGCCATCCCCTGCAAAAAATCGCAGTCAAAATTACGCTCCTTTTCTTTCTGTTGTCGATTTTATTATCCATTCTGATTAAAACGTCAGGGCAGCAGATCTTCATTCTTGGCCTCACAGGCAGTTCCAGTCTGGTGTTGATCCTGCTGCTGTTTATCATCCCCATTCGGAGCCCTCTTGATCATATCCCCCGACGTATGCTGCACATGAAAGATTGCTACAGCAACCTCCCCTGGCGCGGCATTCTTGTGCTGGGCGTCATTGTGCTGCTGCTTGGGATCGGTGCACTGCTGAATATCCAGAAATACATCCTGCTGCTGTTTCAGGCCGTGTTTCAACAGGACTATTCCCCTGTCATGTTGTATCTCGTTGTTGCGGCATTAACAGCGTTTTCAACTGAGCTGTTCAGTAACACGGTGGTACAGATTGCGATGTTTATCGTCATGCGTCCTCTTTGTGAGGCATCGAGTCTGGTGGCGCTTCAGACCTTTTTGATTATTACACTTTCCTGTACCAGCGCCTTTATGACGCCGATCGCCACCGGGGTCAACGGACTGGCATTTGGGGAGATGAAGGGAATTTCCTTTTCCAGGATGATGATCGTAGGCTTGCTCATGAAAATTTCAAGCATTCTGATGCTGGCCTTTGGAGTTCCCTGGCTGTTCAGCCTGGCGCTCTGATTTCCTCTTTCAGTATAGGTCTTGCTGCGTCCGTCCATGAAATCAGAACTTCTCTGGCTCAGAGAAAAGCGCTTTAGCCGAGGAAGAAAAGCGTTTCAACGACGATCTGAAAGGAAAAGCCAAAAGTTTCCCGGGATCTGCTTGACAAGATTGTCAAGGGCTATTAGAGAATTCATGAGCATAACGCATAGAGCCACAAATCAACTCCAGCTTCGGAGTTCGATTCGATGTGGAGAGGAATATTATTGAAGATGCCTGAATTACCTGAAGTACAAACTGTGGTTAACGATTTGAATGCTGCCGGACTTGTCGGATTGAGCATAAGAGCTGCCGAAGTCTTCTGGCAGAAAACTGTCGCCCCGTTCTCGCCTGAAGAATTTTCTCAACAGCTCTGCGGTCACGTGATTCAACATATTTGGCGGCGGGCCAAATATATCGTGTGGGATCTCGATCAGGGCGCTCATATACTGATCCATCTTCGTATGTCTGGGCGTTTAGAGCTTGTGGAGACGGCTCAGAACCGTAAAAAACACGAGCATGTAATTTTTCATCTGAGCGATGGACGCCAGTTGCGTTTCCACGACACTCGTAAATTCGGCCGCATCTTACTCGTGACTTCACTCAGGCAAGCGCTCGGTCATCTGGGCCCGGAACCGCTTCGGCCGGAATTTACGGCACAGGGCTTCCATGACGCCCTCCATCAGCGCAAGCGCCAGATGAAGCCGCTGCTGCTGGATCAGACATTTTTAGCAGGCTTGGGAAATATTTATGTGGATGAAGCCTTGTGGGAGGCCCGGATTCATCCCAAACGACTTTCCTCATCGCTGTCAGAACATGAAAGCCATAGTCTGCACAAGGCCATTCGAAACGTGCTGAATAAAGGCTTGATCAATCTCGGCACCACGCTTGGAACGGGAAAAGCCAATTTTTATTCTGTCGGGCGGCGGCAGGGCCACAACAGCGAGACATTGAATGTTTTTCGCCGCAACGGCCTCCCCTGCCCGCGCTGCGACACGCCGATTGAACGCCTGATCGTCGGTCAGCGCAGCACGCATATCTGTCCGCTCTGTCAGAAAACATCAACGTAAAAAGTGTGTGTTTGCGCGTTGTTGTGCCAAAATATACTTTTTGCCTTTCTCTTTACCTATGAATACACGACACAAATTCGATGTGAATTGTCTCCAGATTCTGATCGGCCTGAACGTGCTGATCTTTTTTTTACTTCCGAAATCTGGCTTTTGGTGGCAAGTTGCCTTAAGTTCCTATGGTATAAAAAGCCTTAAACTGTGGCAGCTCGTGAGCTATCAATTCCTGCACGGCAGCCTGACCCACCTGTGTTTCAATATGTGGGGTCTCTACCTCTTCGGCAGGTATGTCCTGAAACAGATGGGGACACAGCGCTTTCTCACTCTCTACTTTTTGAGTGGAATTTCCGGGGCCCTGCTCTGGCTGCTGTTTAACTGGAACTCCCGGGTTCCGGTCATCGGAGCCAGCGGAGCGGTATTCGGTGTGATGATGGCGGCTGCGCTGTATTTTCCGGAGATGCGAATCATGCTGCTGATTCCGCCGATTCCGTTGAAGCTTCGAACGTTTGTTCTGATCTATGCTGCCATCGAAATTTTCAGTGAGTTTTCGGCCATGCAAAGCGGGATTGCGCATTTGGCGCATCTGGGAGGCTTTCTGGCAGCCTACCTTTACATCAGATTAAGTTCCGGTGAAAGCCTGGGAGCGGTCCTGAAGCATCCTCTGGCAGCGTTCAATCGCCCGACACATCAGTCGCTCAGTTACAGACCCACGACGGGGACGCCCAGCGAGATTAACCGCAAAACGTTTGAAATAATCATGTCGGAGATCGAAAAACTTGAACATGAGAACTCGCAAGCGACGGACGTGATGGATCAAGAGGACAAACAAGCGTAGCAAGCTGCAGAAAGAGTAAAAACATCGAGCATACCAACGATACCATAAGGAGACATGCAGCATGAAAGATTATAACCAGCTTATTCAGACTCTGTCTTTAGCAATGGGCGCATCCTGGGCCGGCGGCATCAATCTCTATGCCACGATCGTGATGCTCGGAGGATTAGGCATGGTCGGTGCGATTCGCCTGCCGGACGGCTTACAGATGCTTACACATCCGGCCGTCATCGGAGCCGCAGCAATTATGTATATCGTCGAATTCTTTGCTGATAAAATCCCGGTTGTAGACAATACCTGGGACGCTGTACATACCTTTATACGTATTCCCCTGAGCGCTCTGCTGGCAGCTGGAGCCGTCGGAGACGTCAGTCCGGCTTTGAGCATTGCGGCTGGCCTGTTGGGCGGAGGGATCGCTGCAAGCACACATTCGGCGAAAGCCGGCACAAGGATGCTGCTCAACGTGTCGCCGGAACCGTTCACCAATATAGCTGCTTCGCTCACAGAGGATGTCGCGGTCGTGGCTGGCTTATGGACAGCCTTACATTATCCGCTCATCTTCATTCTGCTGTTTATCATCTTTCTGCTGCTACTGCTATGGCTCCTCCCGAACATTTGGCGCGGTGTTAAAAAGATTGTGGACATGTTCAGGCGGTTCTTTGGCGGTCGTCCGTCAACATCCGACGCTGGATCATCATAATAACTTGACAAATGAAAGGCTAGGCAGAGGACAGTGTGAACACACTATTCGTCATCGCAGAACATTCATGAGAAGGAGGATATTATGTCTACAAAAGTCACGATCGGCGCACAAGAATATTTTCCAGAAATCGCTAAGATTCAGTATGAAGGACCGGAGTCAGAGAATCCTCTTGCCTTTAAGTATTATGATGAAAACAAAGTGGTCGCCGGAAAAAGCATGAAAGACCATTTCCGTTTTTCTGTTGCCTATTGGCATACCTTCTGTAACACTGGTGAAGATCCGTTTGGACCGGGTACGCAACCCCTGCCCTGGCTGCAAGGCACCGATATGATGACTGTGGCCAAACAAAAACTGGACGCCGCCTTTGAATTCAGCAGCAAGCTTGGAGTACCGTTTTATTGTTTCCACGATCGCGACATGGCTCCTGAAGGCCGCAGCGTCACGGAATCGGAAGCGAACCTGAAAGAATTGCTTGGACTCGCGAAACAAAAGCAAAGCGAATCCGGCGTCAAACTCCTGTGGGGAACGGCAAATCTGTTCTCACATCCCCGATACATGAACGGGGCTTCAACCAATCCTCATTTCCCTGTTGTTGCTCATGCTGCTGCTCAGGTAAAAGCCGCATTAGACGCCACAGTCGAATTGGGCGGTGAAAATTATGTCTTCTGGGGCGGCCGCGAAGGCTATTTCAGCCTGCTGAATACTGAAATGAAGCGAGAGCTGGATCATCTGGCCATGTTCCTGAGCAAAGCTCGCGATTATGGCCGTAAAATCGGATTTAACGGCACGTTTTTGATCGAGCCGAAACCGATGGAACCCACCAAACATCAATATGATTTCGATACTGCGACCGTCATTGGGTTTCTGCGTCACTACGGCCTGAGCGACGATTTCAAAATCAATATCGAGAATAACCATGCCACTCTGGCTGGGCACTCCTTTGCCCACGAAGTGCAGATCGCTGCCGAAGCCGGCATGCTGGGAAGCCTCGATATCAACCAGGGCGATCCCTTTAACGGCTGGGACACAGATGAATTTATGTACAACCTCTATGATGCCGTTCATGTGATGCTGGTGATGTTACAGTACGGCAGTTTCACAAATGGCGGCATGAACTTTGACGCCAAAGTCCGCAGGAGTTCCACCGATCTGGAAGATATTTTCATCGGACATATCAGCTCAATGGACACGATCGCACGCGCGCTGCTCATTGCTGACCGCATCCTGCAGGAGTCTGAACTGCCAAAGCTGAAAAAAGCCCGGTATGCCGATTATGACTCAGGTGAGGGTGCCGCCTTTGAAAACGGCGACTTAAGCCTGGAACAACTTCGGGATATTGCGCTGAACGCCGGCGAGCCTGAGCAGATCAGCGGAAAACAGGAACTCTGCGAAAGCATTATTAATCACTACCTCTAAACAAGGGCGCATCGAAAGAACACGGAAAAACTGATGGCGCTCAGAATCTCCTGGAGTGCATCACGATTCTGGGCTTCATCAACATCTCAGAGAGCTTCTTCGACTCAGCTCAGGGACGCACAACGGAGGGACAAAAAAGAAGTTGACAGGGCTCGCTAAGCGCTGTTTTGTGGGAAAAATTTATGAAACGCCCCTGTATGACGGACGGGAAACGATGCAGGACGACCGTGGAAAAATTGGAAGAACTGATGTATGTGGGCTTTAAAGCCACAGATATAAGATTCCAAGAAACTGCGGAATACTCCAAGGTTTTAAGAGCCAGGAAACAAGACACAGATGAGCCTTTTCAGGACGTCTCCGAGGGACTGCGGCGGCCGTTGCGACAACCCGCAAGGTCGTGACGCGTGTGACCGACGCCTCAGGGGGCTTTTCCCAAATATCGTGGTGCCGGCTTTAGAGTAGCTGATGAACGAGGCTGGCATTCCTGCTAGTGAAACCGCACGACGCTGATGATGAACACCGCCGCCTGATTGAACGAGGTTATCCGAAAATTCGTATCAACTGTAAAAACCCCATCAGCAATACTGTTCAAAATAAGGTCAACGAAATTCTCCAGACGAGTCTGTATCATACCGTGTTGCCTAAAATTTTGTTGTATGGCGTAATACCCCGGAAATCATGCTTTTGTCCATCTTTCTTAATGCTTTGTCTCAGCCCTTACAGCATTATGCATCAGCATTGACACAC